>Ga0182015_10000228_pt1 | contig 81711 bp, 70 predicted proteins | sample 712P3MmetaG_FD_120478 | JGI IMG/M metagenome (GOLD analysis project Ga0182015, IMG submission 120478) | Permafrost microbial communities from Stordalen Mire, Sweden - 712P3M metaG | ecosystem: Environmental > Terrestrial > Soil > Wetlands > Permafrost | place: Sweden: Stordalen | collected...
ATGACTAACACCGAGGCGCTCGATGCCATGCGCAAAGCTGGCACATGTGGCTACGAGCCGATCACGGCAAAGGCTGCCGCGGCTAAGCAGTATCGTTAACTTTAAACGGGCAGATCATTTATTCGCAAGACGCCCTCCGTAATAATGGCGTTCTATATAAATTCGGATGGTTGCAGGGTGTGCGGATCTGATCGGGACAGAAAAAACTTTGGTTGCTGAGGTCAGATTTGAACTGACGACCTTCGGGTTATGAGCCCGAACGGTCATTACCAAGTCTCGTTGATTGTGTTGCCCTTACTTCCGCAAATTAGCAATTTGGCAGCTAGTTCACCAGCATTTTGGACCGATATTGGACCCATGGCCGGCGCTGCCGACACTTTCAGGTTCGTCGCAATGTTGCTGGCCTTGACGTCGGCACCCACCACTGCCGCTCCTAAGGATCGGTGACCGTGGCGGAGATGACGCCGAGTGGCTGTTGTGCTTGGTTGGTATTTGCTAGAAATAAAAGTAGAAGGAATGCCCAACCATTGGCGTTCGCGTTCGAATATAAAACAAACTGAGTAACAACTACTCGAGTCCTATACGCCGGACCAGATCCGCAAATCGCGGGTCCCCGCGCAGCGGATCAAAATAAGGATGCACCTTCACAAATTGCAGAATATTCGAGTGCTCTTTATAGGCCTGCTCAAGCCACACAAAACTCTGCTCGTTGTCGCTCAGTCCCAGATAGGCGTTCACAAAGGCCCCGGCGGGAACGTAGCTTGTTTTGTTACGTTTCTTCAGTTCCGCGAGAAGCCGTAACGCATCGTCGCGCCGGCCGGCATGCGCATACGCTCGGATCAGCACTCCGATGACACCCGGGCTGCGATCAGAAACATTCAACGCCTTCTCGAGTACTGGAATTGCGTCCGCACCTTGATTGTTGGCGATTAGAACAAATCCCAGATTCCAGAGTGCGCCCGCATCGTTCGGTTGTACCGCCAGCATGCTCCGCAATTCGCGTATCGCCTCGGGGTATCGCCGAGCCATGAAAAGAATCCAAGCGATATTCACGCCGGAAACTGCAAGTGGGTTGAGTTCGCGGCCGCGCTGCGCCCACTGCAGAGACTCGTCCGTACGTCCTTCACATAACAACCATTGAGCGAGTCCCTCATGCGCGGCTGCGCTATTTGGACTCAACTCCAGCGCGCGTCGTTCTTCAGCCTCCGCGTCGGCCCAATGCCATTCTTGCTGCAGCAACTCCCCTAGCATTACGTGCGCTTCTGCCATGTCCGGATCGAGTTCCAGTGCTTTCCGCGTTGCGCTCATTACGTTTGGGCGCGTTTCATCGGGAGAGCCGCCCATAAAAATGGTGCCCAGATCGCTGTACGCATTCGCCAGCCCCATGTACGCTGGCGCAAATGTCGGGTCTCTCTTTATCGCCTGGTCAAAATACCGAATGCTCTCTTCCAGGCCAGCTGTGCTGTTACTTTGGTCGGACGCATACTGCCCCTTCAGGTACGCCTCGTACACTTCAGGTGCGACGGGACGTGCTGCGGTGAGCCTCCCATGCTCCACGCCCGTCACTGTAACTTCGACCCTTCGCGCAATGTTTTGCGCGAGTTCGCTTTCCATTTCGAGCGCGTCACGCAGTTCGCGATCGTACGTTTCCGACCAAAAATGCTCATCCGTCGCGCCCCGAATCAACTGCGCGGTGACGCGGATGCGGCTGCCTTCTCGTATCACCGATCCTTCGACCAGCGCGTCCACCCGCAGTGTCTTGGCGATCTCTGGCGCGGATGTCTGAGGATCTTTGAACCGCATCACCGACGTATGAGAAATAACCCGCAGATCGTGGATGCCTGCAAGACGTCCGATAAGCGCCTCTGTCATTCCCTCGGCAAGATAATCTTGCTTCGGATCCCCGGACAGATTTTTGAAAGGCAATACCGCCAGAGACGCGATCTTCGGCGCACCCGTATTTCGTGCGTGGCCGCGCGACAGTCCGTAGCCGATGGCCAGCATTATCCATACGACGAGCACCGCAAGTGCCAGCCACCGGCGGGTACGTATTGTCCCCGTCCTTCCTGGCTCCGGGGTGACCAATGGAGGGGTTTCAACCTTGGCTTCTTTCTCTTCTTCGGCCAAACGCGCTCTGCGGCTGCGCTCCCAGGCATCCAGCTCGCCGCTCAAAGCGTATACAGACCCGCGCGTGTCGTGCACGTGGCGGTGCACGGGCATGCCTTCCCGCTTTTCCCACCGCTGTACCGTGGTCACGTCGCGATCGAGGTATGCCGCGATCTCTTTCCACGAATCCAGTCGCTCTTCTGTCGGTTTCTGCGACCCAGGCGTCCCTGGAAACGGCTCCGCCATCATGCACCTCTGCGTACGTCCTGCGGCCGCAAGCTCCGGGCGCCCGATTGTACCTCTGCCACCGACACGGCAATAGACGGCATTTGACGGCAAAATAGGCCGCCAGCGCGAATCCTGCGCATTGCTGTTTGACGATACCTGCCTGAGTGTCGGATGGTCTCCGCAGTTCCTGTGTGAAATCGCCGAAAGGTAATTCTTGGGTTGAAGTTACCGACGCCGGACCCGTCTCCCGTCCACCCCGAGGTGCTTTCGACCCAAAAGCGTAAATCTCAAATTTGGAGGTATTTCATGAATTGCAAAACATTCGGTCGGGCAGTAAGCCTTATAGCCGTTCTGGCCTTGGCCGCGGGCTCCGCGGCCCTAGCTCAAACTCCCAGGCACATGAAGTTTAGTGGAACCATCAACGACTACACTCCCGCTAGCACCGCTGGCCCTTGGGAGGTTCGGGGCCATTGGACGTTAGAGGTTAAAGGGGACGGCAAGGCCGACTTTTCTGCGGCTTTGACCATGGAGCGCTCTGACCAGGGCGTGCTTCAGAACGGCGGCGGCGATCTGAACAGTGCCACGGATCGCAACGCTCACACTCACCACATCGTCCTCTGCGATGGCGAAGTTACTGCGATCCCGAACGGGTTTCGCGTGACCGCGCCGGCCAAAATTACTGCCAACGGCGCTTTCCCGCCGCCCTTTGGACCAACCTCTAGCTTACAGATCGACATCACCGGAGGGAACGAAGTCACCTTCTCGAACATCGCCGTGACCCTTCAGGAAGACGCCGCTATGCATTTCGGCACGCAGCCGATGCACGGCGTCGTTCGCGTCGCTCGCAAAGCTGGCGGCGACGACGACCACGGCCGCTAGGGGACAACCAACTCGGCGCGCTCCAAGCCCAACCGGACATGCTGCATCGGCAATAAACACATGTCCGGCAACGCCGGTCCCGAGTAGTTGACTACCTGGATGACAATTTGAAAGGGATTTATTTCGTCTTACTTGGAATCGTTCTCCGCCTTCAGAAGAACAATATCCGCGGTACGCGTGCCCCGGCCCACAAGCAGCGTCTTGCCATCCCCAGACCACGCAGTAGCCCGCCAGTTTCGCTTGAAGCAAGTACATGGAAATATGGGGAATAACGAAATCTGGCGGAGAGGGGGGGATTCGAACCCCCGTTAGGGTGTTTATTCCCTAAAACGGTTTAGCAAACCGCCGCATTCAGCCGCTCTGCCACCTCTCCGCAGCTAATGTGCTCCAACATTGTAACTTACAACCGCATTTGGTGACAGTCCCTCCTTCAATTGCTGCATTTTGGTGCACACTGTCACCAAATTGTCACCAAACTCCTCGACCTTCGCGACTGCCGCATGCTTCGAGTCGAGATTTGTGTGCGTATAGCGCATGGTTATGGTGACCGTCGAATGTCCGAGCAGTTGCTGCACTGTCACTATGTCCACGCCTCGATTCACCAGGCGCGAAGCGAATGTGTGCCGCAGCGTATGCCACGACACGCCGTCGATTCCTGCCTTTCGACATGCCCGTCCAAAGCCCGACTTTAGATCGACAAGCGGTTTTCCGGTCTCGAGATTGTAGAAAACGAATTCGCTCTTCCTGCTGAGCTCCCAAGCCTCAAGAACCTTGCGGGCTTCCGCATTGATCGGAACGGTCCTGGTCTTTTGCGTCTTGGGTGCAAAGACATTCAGAATGCTCTTTTCGAAATCCACATGGGACCAGCGCAGGGTGAAGATTTCTCCGGTGCGCAACCCGGTATTCAGGGCGAATCGAATCACGTCCTGAATGTAGGGCGCGGCATTGCGGAGAAGCTTTCCTTCCTCGTCCGGGCTCACGACCCGTATGCCAATGTTCAGTTCTCGAAAGAACTTTACTCGGCGTACGGGATTGATGTCCCGGAAGAGGTCCCAATCGATTGCGAGATTGAACATACGCTTGAGCAGAGCCAACTCCCGGTTCACCGTTGAACCGGAGACTTCCTTCCGCCGGTTAAGTTTGTAGCCCTCGACCTCGGCAGGAGAGATCTCTGAAAGTTCGCGTTCTGATCCGAAAAAGTTCTTGAGCTTTTTCAGCATTTGTTCGTCACGCAACCATGACCGCTTGTTTGCCTTTGCATATTCCATGTAGCATTCGCCGAATTGTCCGAAGATCGTTTTCACCGGGCGTTTGTAAGCGCCACGGAAAATTTCCGATTTTCGCAACGTAAGCAGTTCTTGGGCATCCCGCTTGATGGAACTATGCGAAGACTCTTGCATCCTTTCGTGTTTCTTGTCGTAGTAGTCGATCCACCAAACATCACCTCTGCGGTAGATTCCCACTTGCGGCTCCTTTTCTACCCTTTGCCAGCCGCGCCCACATTCTACCAAGCACGCGCGGCGGGTGAACCTAGAATTTGGCGGGCAAACGAGCGCGAATCCGGTTTTCTGCGACAAACCGTTCGAGATCGGCCATGTCGAAGCGGACAGCGTGGTCTACCTTTATATAGGAGATCCTTCTCTGCCAAACCCAGCCGTAGAGGGTCGACGGCGAGACCGCCTCACCTACGTTTACGAGTTGGGCTGTCCGATTGGTCGTAACCTGAGTTTCCATAGCTGTGGCTCCTTTGCTGGATATCTTGTCGCCCACTTGCGCTCATGCGTCTCGCTCTTGAATTCCCTGCTCGTCCGGAGGCCCACTTTTGTCGTGCTTGCCGTCTAAGTCAGTTTGAGCCTTTGTGACAGTCCGTCTGGCATAGTCCTCGGGATCGGATTTGTCTGCAGCGCGGTGTTGTGCAATTCGCTGCATGACTTCTTCGGGGTCATCGCCTCGGGCGAGGGCGCGTTTGGCGAAAGCCCAGTCGTGTTCGGTCTGACTTAAATTGCTCCGTGGCGGGGACTCTCGATTCGTGCGGTTGTTGTAATTCTGACGCGGGGAGTACTGTGAGTCGAAGTGCAGTCTGAAATCCTGAAGATTGTACTTTTCCGTGGATTCTCTGCGGGCTTCGACAATAGAAGTCTGTGTCGTACTTCTTGTTGGCGAAACCGGGGACACGCAAGACGCGAGTCGCATCGGTCGCGGCGGGATCGCCGCCGAATTCATATGCCATGGCGCACAAGAGACCTTCGGCTTCTTGGAGGTTCATGCCCTCAACTTTCCAAACAACCTGATGCTTTTCAGGCGAACTATTCAGTACATAGTTGGGCGTGGGGACGACGCTGAAGTGTTCGACAGCTTCTAGGCTTTCCGCGGCGCCGCGATCCAAGTCAATATAGACATGCCTAATGGACTCAATGTATTCCTTTGTCCGCGTCGAAGCGTCCTTCTTAAGCGGATTCATCCCTATATCTATGTTCGAGACGTTCGCGTTCTTGTAGCGAAGCTAGGCTCGGAATTCGAGGCTTGCGGCTTTCTGCACGCGGGTAATGCGCTGGATGGTTTCGCCGAAATCCCGGTTCAGCACGAGCATTGCAATGCGGTCGGTGGGCGAAGTTGTCGAGGATGTACTCCGAAGCAGATGGAACAAAAGGTGTTGGTTTTTCAGTGGGATTCATACAAGCTCCTTTGTCTCCTGTCTCATGGGGTGACATTTTCACGTTGCTGTTAAGGGGTGACAGAATTATGGAGCTAAGACATCCTGAATCAGAGGAGTTTTCGAAACGCCTTCTGCGTTTTATAATGTTCGTATCCATTGCGGAGATAAAACAGGTGTGCGCGTTCCCGTCTCACATTCGAACGCACTGACATGCTCTTGCAACCCTTTTCGCGAGCCCATTCCTCGGCGGCCCGAGTCAGAAGCGCCCCTGTGCCGCGACTGCGTTCGTGGTCATCAACCACCAGACCATTTATTTCCGCGCGAAGCTCTACCTCAAGCAAAGGTGTGACGCTGACATGCACCCAGCCAATCACTTTTCGCTCAAGAGTTTCGGCTACGAATACTGCATGGTGGGAAGTGGGTTTTATTTTCCGTAAGCGCGCTGAGATTTCGTGCCGCTCGGCCGGATAGTCTAGCTGCCCGGAAAGTTCCGCTATCCTCGGCGCATCACCGCTCTGTGCGAGCCGGATCTCGATCGAGGATTGTCTGCTTCCAGACCTCTGAGCTGTTTTGCTTGACTTCATTTCGTGTAAAGACACTTGCGCTCAAAACGTCTGATCGGAATCCAACAGAATTGTCACCGGACCTTCATTCACCAATTCCACGGACATCATCGTCTGAAAAACTCCAGTCTCTACAGGAACACCGATTCCCCGCAGCGCGGAACAAAATTCTTCATACAGTGATTTCGCATGTTCGGGACGAGCAGCCGCGATGAAACTTGGGCGCCGCTGCCCTCGCGCATCCCCGTACAGAGTAAACTGTGAAACCACCAGCGCACTTCCTTTCACGTCGAGCAGTGAGCAGTTCATCTTCCCATCGCAATCTTCGAAGATGCGCAACTGCGCTATTTTCTGCGCCATCGAAGCAGCCGTAGCCTCGAGGTCCCCGGTCCCAACGCCAAGGAATACCAGCAATCCGACGCCGATCTCTCCGGTCAATTCTTGCTCAACCGTGACTCGTGCACGGCTGACCCGTTGCAATACTGCCCGCATAAGTCCGCCGACCCTCCTGCATGTCGTACGACATTCCAGCTACTTACCAGTCTTTCTAGGCAATAATTCCGGCAACTGTGCCACATTGTAGGCAAACACGGCCAACACTTGTGCTCCTTCGTCCAGATCATCCCAGCGAATGTGATCCAGCGTGTCTGCCTGGGAGTGGTGCAACTTATCGTAGTCCGCGATCTCCTGCACGCACCAGAAACCGGGAACGCCAGCCTCATCAAACGGTGTGTGGTCACTTCCATCTTCGCTGCGCAATGTTGGCTCAGCCAATCCTATTTCCTTGGCTCGCGCCAATGGATAGAGCACACGGTCCACCGTTTCCCGAGCGGCGTAATTTCCCATCAGTCCGACCGCCAATACCTTGCCGGTGCCGCTGTCGTGCACGAGTACAGCCGAAATCTTGTTCAGTTCACCGGCATGCTTCGTCACGTACGCTTTCGACCCGTTCAATCCTTGTTCTTCTCCTATGAATAGGACGAACCGAATCGTGCGCTTCGGCTTCACTCCCAATTTTTGTATTGCGCGCGCTGCCTCCAGTACAGCCGTGGAGCCTGTGCCGTTGTCCGCGGCTCCCGTTCCTAAATCCCACGAGTCCAGATGCGCGCCAATGATCACAACTTCATCCGGTTTTTCAGTGCCAAGGATTTCCGCGACGGTGTTATAAACCTCTACGGGCTTGCCACCGAACTCGCTGCCGATATTTACTTCCGCTTGCACCGGGCCTTGATCCAACAGCCGCCACAATTGCATGTAATTTTCCCTCTCGAGGTACGCCGTCGGCACCGTCCCGGGCTGGTAATTCCGGCCGCTGATGCTCATATTCATCAATCCAAACCATTTCTCTGACCCTAACAACACCGCGGCAACTTTTTCCTCCGCGAAGAAATTCAATTCCGTCATTCGCAATTTCATATATGCCGCGAAATCAAACGGTTTATCGCTTTTTGGAAAAGCGATAGGAATCGTTTCCTCACCCCATGGCGTCAATAGTGGATTTCTGGGCGTCTGCATCTCCATGGGCCGTCCTAAAACAACGATCACGCCAGCCAGTTTGCCTTTGTATTGCTGCAAGTCATCGACTTTTTCCACTGCCACGCCAACGACCGTCCCCCGCACCGTTCCACTGGTAGCCGCTGACCACCCGGCGGTTGCCATCGCCAGGTTCAGCGTTGTGGACTGTTCTCCAGCTTTTGACGGACCGCTCAAAAACAACCGGCCCGTCGCAGGACCGCGGGTCCAGCGATTCGCAATTGTCCAGGACTCTTGATGTACGTTGGCCAGGCCAGCCTGCTGAAATCGCTCCAGCATCCAGCGGCTGGCAAGTTGGAGCTGCTCCGATCCAGTCAGCCGTGGCCCGATATGATCGGCCAAATATTCCAGGTTGTCTTTCAGTTCTGGCTCATCGGCCTTCACCTGCGCCAGAATTTTTGTATCCATTTCGCCGATCGGATCAGGCTTGGGGTTATCCGCTGCCCCTGCAGCGCCACTTGAAAACTTGATGTTCGCATTTGCATTCGGTTCTTCAGCCTGCTCGGTCTCTTGTTTTCTGGCTTCCGTTTTTGCCGCGGTGATCACAGGTCGACGCGGCAACATCTCAGGCAGTTGCGCGGTGTTGTACGCCCAGGCTGCCAAAACCTGCGCGCCTTGATTTAAATCGTCTTTCCAGACTTTATCAAAAGTGTCCGATTGGCTGTGATGCGTCTTCGAATACTCCGCACTATCTTGGATCACCCAGAAACCAGGCACGCCGACATCATCAAACGATGCATGATCCGTTCCAAACGAGCGCCGCATGCTCGGTTCCAGCAGTTTCAATTCGCCCAGGGGTGCAAGCTCGCGGTCTACGATTTCTCGGTCCTGATAATTGTCATGTAAACCGAGCGTCAGCACTCTTCCGGTGCCCGTGTCATGCACCAAAATTCCGGAAATCTTGTCGAGCTCGCCTTTATGAGACTCTACATAGTTAACGGACCCTACCAATCCTTCTTCTTCGCCTGTAAACAACACAAATCGAATGGTTCGCTTTGGTTTCAATTGCAGCTTTGCAAGGGCCCGCGCCGCTTCCAACACCGCCATCGATCCAGCGCCGTTATCTGTGGAACCCGTTCCCAGATCCCACGAGTCCAGATGTGCTCCCAACATCACGACTTCGTCTGGCCTTTCGCTACCGCGAATTTCTGCCACCGTGTTGTAAACCTCCACCGGCTTTTCGCTGAATGAATTTGCCATCTCCAGCTCAACAACCACCGGGCCATGTTTCATCATGCGAAAAATCATTCGGTAGCCTTCGCCGGTCACAAATGCCGTAGGAATTGCTCCGATGTCAAATTTCTCGCCGCCGATCCCGGTCATGTTCAACAACGCATGCGGCTTGTTCGAATCTCTCAGCACCGCCGCGACACCCTCTCGTTTGAAAAATTCCATACGAACCCGCGCGGCCTCCTGCAAAGCAGCGAAGGGCTGAGGGGCGGGCGGCTCACCGACCGCCGGAGGCGGCTCTTGCATAGCGCGAAGAACCTCACTACCCGGCTCTTCAGGTTTCGGTGGAGACAGACTCACGGCTTCCTGGTAAATCACCACCGCTCCCTTTAGCTTTCCGCGGAACTTCTCAAATTCCTCCTTTTTCTTCGCGTCGAAATAGACCACTGGTCCATGCACCACGCCTGGCGTACTGGGCGACCACCCCGCCGCAGCAATCGTTAATGGATGATCGGTAGGTAAGACGATTCGCGCGCGGGCTGTGCCGCGAGTCCAGGAGTGCGCAATCGTCCACGGCTCCTGATGCACATTTGTTAATCCATACTTCCGAAACATTTCTGCTGTCCATTCATTCGCCTGTTTGAGCTGCGGCGAACCGGTAAGCCGCGCGCCAATCGAGTCGGAGAGGTGCTCCAGGTTTTCCATCGCCTCGCTGTGTTCGTGAATCTCCTGGAGTATCTGCGCGTCACCACTTGCGAAAGGACTGGTGTCGTCACCAGCCGAGGGCGCCCCGAGGCGGCAAACTCCTAGCAAAAAGATCGCACACCCAAAGAGGCACACACTACGACTCATCTGCACTCCCAAAATAACTGGTCAAGCGTTGCTCGGGACCCTGTCGTCAGGAATTGAATGTCAGCGGCTGGCACTTTTCCTCGTTTTGCGATGCGGCAATCTAGTTTTGTTCTTTCTCTTGCCGGTCGATGATTTGACTCGAGATTTTCTTGACGGTAAGGAGAAAAATGCACGCCCACGTGGCCCCGCCTGGCATTTCGGACAAAAGTAACTGCTTCGCCCAGCGACGATCGCCCGGCGAATGATTGCGCCGCAGCGGTAACACTTTTCGCCTTCACGCCCGTACGCGCGGTGATGTTGCTGATACGCACCCGGCTCCCCGTCGGCATCCAAAAAATTTGAAATCGACGACCCGCGCATCAGTATCGCCTTATTCAATATCGCCTGCAATGCACGGCGCAGAACCTCGGTCTGTTTCCTGCTGAGACTCGACCCGAGCTTTGCCGGATGAATCTTCGCGCGCCATAAGCTTTCGTCCGCATAAATATTACCTACGCCCCGAAGCACCGTCTGGTCGAGCAACAGAGCCTTAATGCGTGAGTGTCGCGACCGTATCCTTACTGCAAATTCATCGGCCGAGACATCCAGCGGTTCTGCGCCGAATCCTTCCAACTCTCCGGGCAACACGGACGCCGACAAGTACGCCAGCCGCCCAAATCGCCTTGCATCTGTGTAGCGCAGCTCTTGCCCATCATCGAGCACAAAACTGGCATGCGTGTGTTTTTCCCAGGGCTTGTTTGCCATTGTGGAAGCGATGTGTCCGGTCATCCCGAGATGCACAAGCAGTGCCGCCGGAGCGTCGTGTCCATTCGCGGAGTTTTCGCTTCCCTGCGCCGCAGATAGTCGCAGTAGCATGAATTTTCCAAAACGCTCCACCGCTTCTATCCGTCGCCCGGGCAAATGGAATTCCAGGAGCGAAGGATCGTCGATAAAGTCGGTCTTGCGAAGCGTAACTGATAAAATCCGTCGACCGAGTATGGTAAGACGCAGTCCGCGCGCTACAGTTTCGACTTCAGGTAGTTCAGGCATGAGTGGTGCTCGTCAAAATATCCCATTGGCTTAAGCAAAGGTTCAAAGGTCGGATTAAGAATTCCAGCGCGCTAAGAGCTTCTGCCGCCTATTTTTTCACTAACTAGTTGCTATGATAGTTCGGGTACGGCGGATGCTCCGGTATCACCACCGGATTTTTTTTTAGGGCTTCCAACGTCACCTGCACGGCTTTTTCCAATTGCGCGTCGTGTCCCGAGGCAACCGACGCTGGATCGTTTTCGACTTCAATGTCAGGAGCAATTCCATGGTTTTCCACTTCCCATTCGCCGTGAAGTCCATATATCGCCGCTCTAGGCGCGGTCACTCCGCCGCCGTCGAGCAATGACGGATATCCGCTGATTCCTACAAGTCCGCCCCAGGTCCGTGTACCCACTAATGGCCCGATCTTGTCCTGACGAAACATCCAAGGCAACGCGTCCCCTCCGGACCCCGACATCTCATTGATGATCATCGTTTTTGGTCCGTAAATTTGGGCTAATGGTGAACACCACTTTTCGCCCTCACGTGTAGTAGCGCAGTTTCGCAACGGCCGTTCCAACAGATCGATAATGTAGTCGGCAATGGCTCCGCCGTGGTTGTAGCGTTCGTCGATCACCGCTGCCTGTTTGTCTGTTTGAGCAAAATAAAATCGGTTGAAGTTGAGGAAGCCGCCGTTCGCGGTATCTGGAACATGTACATAGGCAATCTTACCGCCGCTCAATTCATTCACCTTGCGGCGGTTATCCTCCTCCCATGCGCGGGTTCGCAGCGGAGCCTCATCGGCAACCGGGAGTACCGTGACCTCATGAGCATCCTTTCCGTCCGGATTCGGTCCCACTTTGATGTGAATCTGTTTTCCGGCAGTGTTCTCCAAGTAACTGTAAACGTCATTCGGTGGCCGCACATCAGCCCCGTTCACTTCCAACAAATAATCGCCGACCTTGACCTCCACTCCTGGTTGCGTGAGGGGTGCCCGCAACTCCGGGTTCCAATTCTCACCGTTGAAGATCTTCGCGAAGCGGTAACGGCCATTTTCCACTTTGTAGTCGGCGCCCAGCAGTCCGCTCTTCACCTCGGGCACTTTAGGAATATCGCCGCCAAAAATAAACATGTGCCCGATGGTGACTTCCCCTAGCATCTCAGCAAAAAGATGATTAACATCCGCGCGTCCCCCGGCTCCTTTCAAATACGGAGCGTATTTCTTTTCTGCGGCGGCCAAATCCAGCCCGTGGAAATGCGGGTCATACAAAAAGTCACGCTCAATGCGCCATACCTCGTGATACATCTGATTCCATTCGGCTCGCGGATCTACCTTCAGTTCTATTTCGTCCAGCTTCAAAGCACCTTCACCGGGTTTGGGCGCCGCGCCGGTAGACGCAATGAACCACGTCGGGCCTTCTCCCGTGTGGTACAGCACTTTTTCGCCGTTTGCCGAAAGCGCCATGCCGCTAATTCCGTTCAGGAATGGCTCGGTCTTTCGAGTGGTAAGATCGAACTTCGTGACCGTCGTCGTCGGGGGAGCATTCACTGGAGGAACACCGGGGAGCTCGGTAAGAAATAGGATCCCCGATTTCCCTGCATCGAGCCCGACATAGTTTGCCGCTTTTATTGGCATGGCCACCACACGTTGTCCGATGCCGTCCAAATCGATGGTCACTGTTACAAGCTCGTCGTTCTTATCGCTTTTTCCTTTGCCGTTTTCTTTTGCTTTGTCCACCTCTCCCGTCTTCGTCTCTTTCTCTTTGTCGTTGTCTTTCTTTTCGGAGGCCCTCGACTTGTCATCCGATTTAGCGCCTTCCAATTTTTCGTCGTCGCTCTGCGGTTCTATCGGATTGGGGTCACCCTTTCTTAATACTGCGGCATATACATTTCGCGATACTGGACGTTGAAATCCGGACAAATCCAGCCACGTCATCGCCAATCCCAGGTCGGTGCTGGCCGTGAAGTACAACACTTTGCCGTCTTTATCAAACTCGGGGTAGCGGGCGTCGCTCAAGCCGTCGGTAATCTGCGACGACTTACCACTCTCGAGCGAATGAACGTAAACCGCGCGAAAATGGTTCGGCAAAAATTTTGTAAACGTCAGCCATTTGCTGTCTGGCGACCACGCCGGGGTCATGAGCACCCCCCACGCATCATACAAATCAGTGCCCACTTTTACAGGCGTGCCCTTTTCGATGTCCACATACCAAAGGTTCAACCGTTTGTCGGTGAATGCAATTTTTTTGCTGTCCGGTGACCATGTCGGGCTATAGAAAAAAGACGCCGGTTTGCCCAGATCAATTTTCTTTACCGTTCCCAGTCCCGATTGGTTCACCAGGTGCAACGCGTACTCTCCGGACTCGTCCGAGAAAAACGCGATCCATTTGCCGTCGGGAGACCATGACGGGTCGCGTTCGGCTATCGCAGGAGTTCGCGTCAAATTTCTGGTGTTGCCTTTCTCCGCGGGTACGCTGAAAATTTCTCCATGCGATTCAAAAACTGCCCGAGCCCCGGTCGGTGAAATGGCCGCGGATGAAATTTTATCCGCCACTTTCTCGAAATGAGGGCGCGTCGCCGGAAGATCTCCGGCGATATGGATGTCAATTTTCTTGGCTTGTCCTTTTTGCGGGTCGTAGAGATAAATCCCACCAAATTGTTCGTAGACCAGTGCATCGGGCCCAGCAGAAAGCGACTTCAGATCCAAACCCTTGTTTTCCACTAGCTGCTTCACGCTTTTCGTTTTTGTGTCGTAGGAAAATAACGTCACCGGTCCGTTGCGGTCCGACAAAAAATAAACGGTATCTCCCATCCACACGGGAGCAAAATCATTCGAATTCTGTCGCGGTATTTTTTCGAGCGCTAAGTCGCTCAATCTCACGATATACACAGGCGTGGTTTGACCCCCGCGATATCTTTTCCAAGCTTCTTGCCATTTCATATTTGGCACGTAGGCCAGCTTCGTGGCATCCGGCGAATACCAGCCCTCTTCACCTCGCCACATCGGCAGGACTTCCGGTACTCCGCCTTCGATTCCAACGGTGTACAGCCGGTTGAAGTCGGCAAATGACACGCGGCTCGAGCGAAAGAGGACTTTTTTGCTATCCGGCGTCCAGCCCACTACTACGTCGGCGCCCGGATGCCAGGTTAACCGCTTTGGTTCCCCGCCTTCAGCCGCGATCACAAACGCATCTGCGTTTCCGTCGTATTCTCCAGTAAACGCAATCCACTTCCCGTCGGGTGAAAACTCCGGCCCGGATTCATGGCCACCGGTGGTCAATTGTCGCGCATTGCCGCCCTCGCTCGAGACGCTCCATAAATATCCCCCGTAAGCGAAAACAATCTCCGTCTTGCTCAATGTCGGGGCCTGCACCAGCATTGGCGTCTCTTCCGAACGGGACGCGTATCCAAAAGCAAGTACCAAGAACATCAGTATTAAAATTCGATGAGGCATCCATCCTCCCGCAAAATACTCTTATGATTACTTCGAAGCTGGTGGCGGCCAGAACCCTGGGTCGCTGATAAGCCGGGCGTCTTGTTTCTCCGCATATTTTCGGACCGCCGGGCCAATCTCGGAGTTCTTCCCAATCAAAGTAAAAACCAGATTATCGGCTGGAAAATGTTTCTGGATCACTTGCTGCGCAATCGCCGGGGTGACTGCATCGATGCGCGCCTCCAAGTCGTTTATTTCCCGGTCATCCAAGCCATAGAATTCGTTTATGGCGATCAGTTGTGACAATTGCTTGGAAGTTTCCAGCGTAGGGGGGAACTGTCCCTTGGTATAGCTCTTTGCGGACGCCAACTCCTCCTCGGTAATGCCTTGCTTGTGCAGTTTCTGCAGAACCTGGAGGGTCAGGTCGATGGCTTGCACAGTGCTCTCATTCTTAGTGAAGCTGTAGATACCGAATGGCCCGGGCACTTTGCGCGAATCAAAAGAAGAGGCTGCCCCGTAGCTCAGGCCCGATTCCACCCTCAATGTTTCATTCAGCAACGATGTAAACCGTCCGCCGAACACAGTGTTTACTAGCCTGGTGGCTACACGGTCTGGGTCTCCCACCGCAGTTCCGATATTTCCAACGGCAAAATAAGTTTGCGTAGCATCTGGCTTGTCGACCAGCAATAACTTCTTACCCTTTACGACTATCTGCGAGGGAATTTTAACGGCGGTGACTGGCTTCGGCGCCCACTGGCCAAAAATTTCGTCGAGTTTTTTCTTCATCTCTGCCGTGTGGAAGTCGCCCGCCACAGCCAAAATTGTGTTGCCCGGGGTGTAATAGGTAGTGTAAAAAGTGGCAATCGCATCGCGATGAATCCGCTTCAGCGAGAGCTCGTCTCCGTCCGAAGGTCGTCCGTAGCCATTGCCGCCATATAAGTAAGCGTCGAAGTAGGTTCCCAGCACCGACCGAGGATCATCTTTTGCGGCACGTACACCATCCAGGTTTTGTGCCAGCAACTTATCCACTTCCGTCTGAGGGAATGTGGGATGCAGCAAGGCGTCGGAAAAAAGCTCCAGCCCTTTGACGATATCTTTATTTAAAAATTCCGCTGCGGCATTTGAAAAGTCTGGGCTGGCATCCGCATCGAACGATCCGCCAGTAAAATCGAGGTCAGAGGCAAATTGCTGGGCCGTACGCTTTTCAGTGCCCTTCCTCAGCAATTCAGCCGTTATCGATGCCAGCCCGTCCTCGCCTGCCGGATCGGCTGCCGATCCCGTTTTGATCAAGGCTGTCAGGTTCACAAGGGGTACGCCATGCTTTTCCAGGAGCAGTACAGTTAATCCGTTTTTGAAAACAACTTTCTCGTGCGGCGGCAGATGAATCGATTGCGCAAAAACTCCAGCGGGCACAGCAAGACTGAACACCAATAGCCGAAGGACCCGCCCAACTGTCGCCCAGATCTTCATCGTTTTGAGCTTTCGTCTTTCTCTGGCAACAGGGTCGCCACTGTACGGTTATTCGCGCCGAAGTAGGCTATCGCCACTCTCCGAACATCTTCCTTCGTGACCGCAGCATATTCCTTGGCTGCATCAAAAAGCTTTTTGTAATCTCCGTCGAAGACTTCATAGGTTCCGATCGTGTTTGCGCGCCCATTTATCGTCCGCATCTGATGATAAAATTCCACCAGGCGAATATTTTTGGCTTTCTCCAGTTCCTGATCGGTGACCAGGGTGTTCTTGATCTTCTCCAACTCCTCATAAATCGCCTTTTCGCATTTCTCCGGATCGACGCCTTGCTTCGGCTGCGCCACGATAATCGCCAAGGAGGGATCGAATGCTGGTTCCACCGTGGAGGACACCTCCAAAGCGGTCTGATCCTGATCAACTAGCCGCTGATACATCCGAGAGCTTTCCCCCTGGAACAAGATCGCTCGCAATATAGCAGTGGCGTAAAAATCCGGATGACTGGTCTGCGGAACGTGATAACCGATCATTAGCAACGGCAACTCTGCTGGTTTGTGGACCACCAGTCGCCGTTCACCGAGTTGTGGCGGCTCTACGGTGGTCACTGGCGGTGGCGGGGCGTGTGACGGAATCCGCTCGATCGTTTTTTCGCACAATTGAAAGACTTCTTCCGGAGCAACGTCTCCAACCACCACCATAGTCGCGTTGCTGGGGGAATAACCCATTTCAAAGTGGCGCTTCAAATCTTCGATGGTCCAATGCTCGATGTCGCTCATCCACCCGATAACCGGCCATTGGTAGGGGTGGGCTATGAACGCATTCGCCCACAACTGTTCTTCCAGTAGTCCACCATTATCGTTATCCACGCTGGAACGCCGCTCAGACGCTACGACGCCGCGCTCTGACTCGATTTTCTTGGGATCGAAACTCAAATTCTGAATGCGATCGGCCTCGATATCAAAAATCAATGGTAGGGCGGATCGCGGAAACCAATCCTGGTACACGGTCACATTCTGGCTGGTATAGGCATTGTTCGAGCCGCCGTTGGCTTCCATCACTTTGTCCAAATCACCCGGCCCGTATTTCTTGGCGCCATTGAACATCATGTGTTCGAAAAAGTGGGAAAGTCCTGTCGTCCCGGGGCGCTCATTGCGGGATCCAATGCGGTAGAAAATATATAACGCGACATTGGGAATGCTGTGATCACTCTGCACCAACACCTTCATACCATTTTTTAGCGTGCGCGAAGCGACCGGGAATTCCTGCTGCGCACTTGCGGGTAAAACATCTGCTCCCAAGCCCATCGCACACACCACGATGAATATGAGGATTCGCGGCCGAACTTTTTTCATGAAACCGCCCCCGAGCGGCGCAGAACGCTCTTTTTCAGACGTATAATTCGCATAAAATTGCTGAATATAAAATTTCTTCAAGGTATCAGCGCAAAGACCCGCACCGGCCGCCCGATTCGCCCTCCAGCTTGATCGGCGCGATCACCAGAAATGCTCCCGCCTCCGGCACCTCACTCAAGTCCGATAAATTTTCCACCTGATACAGTCCCGCACCCAGCGCCAGGTGATGCACGGGGAAGTCTTCAGACGCCCCGTAATCTGGACTCAGCGTGTCGCAACCCAACCCGCTCACCTTGCGGTCGATCAGCATCTTTACGGCTCCGGTCGAATATCCTGGGAAGTGCATCGTGCCCTGCTTATCTTGATTGCGATATTTGGTAACATCCGGCCAGCGAGAGGCCCATCCCGTACGCATCAACACGATAGAACCGGGTGATATTTTCCCATGCTCGCGCTACCATTCTTCGATTTTCCCGGACGACAATCGATAATCGACATCTTTGGCCGCATCGGAGCGCACGTCCAAAACTACGGCTGGGCCGAATAAATACCTTGCAGGAATTTGGTCTACCGTGGCTTTCCCGGGAGGAAAGTGGGCCGGCGCATCAAGATGAGTCCCATAATGCTCCAACATCCAGAAGCTGCGCGTGAAATATCCATTTTTCTCGATCGTGGCATTGATCTTAGCTTCAAACCATTTTTCGTCGCCAGGCCATGGAACCAACTTGTCATTGATCGCGTAACTCAAGTCAAGTACGCGCGTTTTTCCCGCAGGAATGCCTTCCAAGAATTCGTCGCGATGTGAACCTTCAGGTAAGGAGAACATGAAGGCAACAAACGTCAGTAAGAACACGCCGGAGCGGAGCAGGCTAATCATGTTTCACCTCAGTGGTTATCGCACGCAGGCATCGCTTCCACAGCGCCTTAGGGCAGCGGTATTCCAGGCGTCGCCACAATTCCCGCCATGCGCAATATTTCCTGGTATTCCACTTCGGTAATAGGGGAAACGATCAGGCGGACATTCTTGAGCAGTTTCACTTTCTTGAGCGATTGATTGGCACGCATTTCCGAAAGTGAAACCTGTCGGGGCAGCTTATCGAACGCTCGCAGGTCAGCGACGAGGTTTTTTTCCTTGCGATCATGAGGATCGGGATACGGATCGCGGGTAATTTCAGCGATGGAGTACAAGGTTCTTTCCGGTGCCGAGTGGTAACACAACACCCGGTCACCCTTGCGAACCTGTTTCAACGCTCGAATGGCGTCCGGTTTGGAACTGGCACCGTGCCACATCTCCTTGCCCTTAACGAAAAGGGTGTCCCAGTGATAATGGTGCGGGTCAGCGCTGAAGATCCAGTAATGTCGTTGCGAGGTCGGAATTGACATCGAGGCTACTAGTCGGGCAGCAATATACACGCCGACAGGCAAAAAGCGAAACAAAATGTGAGGCTTATATCGGTTTGCGCAGTTAAAACTACTACATATTCGTCGCCGAGCTAAAGAACGACCAAATATATAGTCAAGTTATTTATTTTGTGTAGCTTACGAGTGGCGTTCGAATGTCGACAAAGACTTCTTCGCCGCGCACTTCAATAGCGTAACAGGCCACCCCTACCGATTGGCTGAGGCTCGATTTTCCCGTCGTAACGTTAAAACCCCAGCCATGCCACGGGCAGGTAACGATTGACCCCTCCAATTGACCCTGGCCGAGAGGACCACCCCGATGGAGGCAGGCGTTATCGATAGCGAAAAACTCGCCTTCGACATTGGCAACCGCAACAGTCTTACCTTCTACGAGCACTTCCTGGATATTACCTGGAGCTACCTCTGCCACGTTGGCTACGCGCACGAACGCCATTCACGGTCCTTAGCGAAACGTTATTCTTGTAATGGTATCTGGAGAAAGCTCCGGGTTGCCACCTAGCAAAGCTCTTAGGTGGAGCTCAGGGAGTTACGTAGCTACGACTGGCTCGATTCGCACCATATTACGTCCGGCGTTTTTCGCAGCATACAAGGCCTTGTCAGCACGACGCACCAACGTATTAAAATCCACAACTTCCTTACCGTGAAAGCCCGCGATTCCAAAGCTGGCGGTTATGGTGACCTTCTCGTCCCCTATTTGAAACTGCTGTCCAGCCAATTTTTCACGAAAACGCTCCACGGTTTTATGTATGGACTCCGCCTCTACATGCGTAATCACCAAAAGGAACTCATCCCCGCCAAGTCGGCCGCAAATATCAGAGGCGCGGATAACCGTCTTCAGAATCTCCGCGAATTTCTGCAGCAAAGCGTCGCCACCGATATGTCCGTGCGTGTCATTGATGCTCTTAAAGGTATCCAGATCGACGAGCACGACCCAATAGGGGAATCCGTGCCGCACCGCGCCGCGCAGTTGTCTTGACGCCCATTCCTCGATAGCGCGCCTATTTGGCAACCCGGTCAGCGGGTCGCTATGCGCCATTTCCTCCAACAGCTTATTCTTGGCATCGATTTGCCGGTGTAGGTCGATGATGCGTCGCCCAACACCAATCCGAGCAAGTAATTCCGCCGGATCAAACGGTTTGGTCAAATAATCGTCGGCGCCAGCCGCCAACCCCTTCACAACGTTATCTTTCTCAGCGATGCTGGTAAGCAAAATAATGTAGGTATATCCGCGGTGAACATCTGCCCGCAGGCGTTGACAAATATCTAGGCCGGATATATCCGGCATCATCCAGTCTGTGATTACAATGCCTGGCAGGTGGCGAGCGTAGAGCTCCAGCGCTTCGTGACCGCTCTTTGCAAACAATAGAGAATAAGGCTCGCCTTCCATGGCATGCTCCACCAGCTTGCGGTACACGGGCGAATCGTCCACCACGAGCACTTGCAAATCCTGCGCTGGCGCAACATCGCTCTTACACAACTCGCGCTCTATTAATTCCTGCCTAGGCATTCGCTTCCGACCTTAGGTACGAGGGAAACCGTTCATTTATCTTAGCAGCGCTCTGGCACAGAAATTTGGTGCAGCGATATCTTGTTCGAAATGGTAACCGGAGGAGTAACCAATTGGCTATATGCCAACCGGACTGCCAAATGTAGTACTGGCAGGGAACGATCACCGCTGGTGCGCAATTGGCTACTGTCTCTACTTAGCTTGCGCCCTGGACCTTGGCAAGCAGTTCGACGAATTTTTGTTTCCGCTCCGACTGATCGTGCCCGCCTTCGGCTTCTGCCAGTTGGGTGATATTCATGGAGCAGAATTTTGGACCGCACATCGAACAGAACTTTGCTTCCTTGTAGAAATCGTCCGGCAAGGCTTCATCGTGCATGGCCCTCGCCGTGGGCGGGTCAAGTGACAGCTCGAACTGTTTATTCCAATCAAATAGAAATCTGGCATAGCTCAGCGCATCGTCGCGATCGCGCGCCCCAGGACGGTGACGCGCCACGTCCGCAGCATGAGCAGCGATCTTGTAGGCAATCACTCCCTGCTTCACATCTTCCGGGTTAGGCAGGCCAAGATGCTCCTTGGGTGTCACGTAACACAGCATGGAAGCCCCATGCCAGCCGATCATGGCAGCACCAATGGCGCTCGTAATGTGGTCATAGCCGGGTGCGATATCGATCACTAGTGGCCCCAAGGTGTAAAACGGAGCCTCGTGGCACCACTCCATCTCTTTGTCGACTTGTTCCTTGATCTTGTCCAGCGGCACGTGACCTGGTCCTTCGATCATCACTTGGACATCGTGCTCCCAGGCTTTGGTCGTCAACTCACCCAGTACCTTCAATTCCGCGAACTGCGCCTCGTCACTCGCGTCGGCGATACAACCCGGCCGCAATCCGTCGCCAAACGAAAAACTCACATCGTGTTTCTTGAAAATCTTGCAAATATCTTCAATATTTTCGTAGAGAAAATTCTGCTTCTTGTGATGCTCCATCCAATGCGCCATCAAGGAACCGCCGCGGCTCACAATTCCCGTAATCCTCTTGCGCACCAACGGTACGTGCTCGCGTAGCACGCCTGCGTGGATAGTCATGTAATCCACACCCTGCTCAGCTTGTTCTTCGATCACTTCCAGCATCAGTCCGATAGTCAGATCTTCCGGGCGTCGCACCCGGGAGATGGCTTCGTATACCGGCACCGTGCCAACCGGCACTGGCGAGGCGTCGATAATTGCCTTGCGAATTTTGGGGATATCGCCGCCCGTGGAAAGATCCATCACCGTATCAGCGCCATAATGCACGGCGTGATGCAACTTCTTCAGCTCCTCACCAATGTTGGAAGTCGTCGCGGAGTTTCCGATGTTTGCGTTGATTTTGCACTTGGTGGCAATGCCGATGCCCATCGGCTCCAGGTTACGGTGATGTATGTTCGCAGGGATGATCAGCCTCCCGCGTGCGATTTCGCTGCGAACGAGTTCCGGCTCGACCTTTTCGCGCCCCGCCACAAACAGCATCTCTTCTGTAATTACACCAATTCGCGCCAGATGCATCTGCGACATATTGCGGTTGCCATTCGCCGTCGCCTGCTCAGTCTCGCGCTTTTCAATCCACTTATCCCGAAACGCCATAAAGCCCCCTCAGACAGCGCGCCATACGAAACCAAATCTCGACCGTTTAGTGCATGCGGATAAGAAGTATCGCACCACCATCAGGGGGCCGCAACTGAGCCCATTGATTGCACGCGGGAGGGACGCCAGGCAATCGACCGAGCCAGCTAGGCATCTATTTCGAATGTATCGGCGCAGTTCCAAAACGTGCAATGAATCCTGCGATGAGTAACGCAATCCCCGGGACAACCGCAACCCACATTAAAAACACGGCCAGAATGCCCAGCCTCGTTGCGTTGCCTCCCGACGGTATTTCCGATAGTCAAACGCACCTCCTTGCGAAATCGCCCACTTATATCCAATGCGGGTCATCCGTGCCCGAAAGAACGAATCCAGAATCGCGGCTCCCCATATCAACAGGAAGCCAAACACAAGCATTATCATGTTGGCTCCTCCTACAGCGGTCAATGGCTCCCGAGCATTTAGTTTACTTAGCGTACCGCTTTCCCCGAATTGCCATGTTCGTGTCAGAAGCATAGACTAATTTTGTAACTCCGATCCTTGACGCCCTACCGGGAGCAAACCGACGGCGTCAGGGACGATGCGTCCTCAAAGCGGAGAATCGCTTTGCGGGTGTTCAGGGTCCAGGTGGAAACGCCTCGCGCCTCCCCGGTATTTGGAAAGGAGCCTTTGTCCGAGCTTGTCCCGGATAGCGCCCGATTCCATCTGCCGAATCGGATTATTTTTTTGGTGGCGAGATTTAGTCCAGGCAATGAACACTACACTTTACGACAAATTCGGAAGGCAGATAACCGATCTACGCATTTCGGTTACTGATCGCTGCAATTTCCGATGCGTGTACTGCCGTTCGGCCGACCCGGAAAACTATCGCGACCATGACAAAATTCTTTCCTGGTCAGAACTCTACCGCTTGGCAGGCATCTTCCAAGGTCTCGGCATACATAAAATTCGTGTTACGGGTGGCGAGCCGCTGGTCCGGCCCGGTGTGGAGGGTTTCATCTCTCACCTTCGCGATCTGGGTGTTGACGACATTTCAATGACCACTAACGGTCACTTGCTGGCGGAACGCTGCACATCCCTGGTTGCGGCTGGGCTCTCCCGTTTCAATATCAGCCTCGACTCCCTCGATCCCGACAAGTTTGAACGCATTACCCGCACCAAATCTTTCAGCTCCGTGATGCGTGGCATTGAGGCGGTTCAAGCATCCGCCGTAACGCCGGCAAAAATTAACGCCGTTCTCGTTCGCGGCATCAACGATGATGAGGTCGAGGATTTCGCTGTTTTTGCACGGAAGCGCGGCGTAATCATGCGGTTCATCGAATTCATGCCCCTCGACGCCGATCGCCACTGGACACGCGATGTGGTCGTGCCCGCCGCCGAGATTTACAATCGCATCCGCGCAAAGTGGCCTTTGGAAGAAATCCCACGCCACTTCAGCGAGACGGCGCGCAAATATCGCTTTGCTGATGGCACGCCTGGCGAAATTGGGTTAATTGCTCCCGTCACTCAACCATTTTGCGGCCACTGTTCACGTATTCGCCTTACCGCGGACGGAAAACTAAGAACGTGTTTGTTCAGCAAGGAAGACCACGATCTACGGCCGCTCCTGCGCGAAGGCGCCAGCGACGAAGATTTGGAGGTTTACATCCGCTCGGTGGTGATGGAAAAAGAGGAAGGTCACCGTATCAACGCCGCAGATTTCAAACCCCCAAACCGGTCGATGGTCTTCATCGGTGGCTGAACGCGTCAAAACTTTCTATGTCGACCGCGAATCTTCTTTGCGATAGCATCGCCTGAGTCGCTCATTTCTGCCCGTGGGCAGCACCGGATTTACCGCTTCGCCGCATCTCAATTAAAGAACGGATTCACTTCGGCAGCATAAGGCTCTATGTCAGACGAAGACGACGACAAAGACCAGGACGAATCGCCCGAGCCACCACGGAGGCTCTTCACGCTTACCGAGGCGGAGCGCGCTCGCCGGGAGATCGAGCCGGTACTTGTCGAGGCCATGGGTTGTCGCAAGAAACTCGTCGGGCTCGAGAGCGATTTGTCTGCCGTTTCTTCGCGCATTACCATGATGGGGGGCGTGATCGTGCCGTATGAAAAATTGGCTGCCGTTCGCCTACAACACGATCAGCTCGCGGAGACTTTCAACACTGCGCTAACGCAAATTATCGAAACCGGCTGCGTGATTAAGGATCTAGACGTCGGCCTCCTCGATTTCCCGGCCATTATCGACAATCAGGATGTTTACTTGTGTTGGAAGCTCGGCGAGGATCGCATCCGCTTCTATCATCGCCAGGATGAAGGGTTCGCAGGTCGCAAGCCGCTCGACCCGCGTGATCTTGGCTCGAGCGATATAGTTCAGTAAGTCAAAAAACCATTCAACTCCCTTCCAAAGGAACCCCTTGGCCTCTACAGAAAATCGTCTAAAAGATGCCGCCAGTCCGTATCTGCGCTCGGCATCACGCCAACCAATTGATTGGTATGAATGGGGCGAAGCAGCATTCGCGCGAGCTAAGGCGGATGACAAGCCCATGTTGCTCGATGTCGGTGCTGTGTGGTGTCACTGGTGCCACGTCATCGACCGCGAATCCTACGAAAACCCTGAGATTGCCAAGATTATCAGCGCCAATTTTGTGGCAGTGAAAGTAGATCGCGACGAACGCCCGGATGTCGATTCCCGCTACCAGTCAGCCATCAGCTCCATTTCTGGCCAGGGTGGTTGGCCGCTCACTGGGTTTTTGCTGCCTGACGGCAGGCCCTTCTACGGAGGCACTTATTTCCCGCCTGACGATCAGATGGGCCGTCCCGGATTTCGCCGCGTGCTTCTCGCCGTGGCCGAATCTTACCGCAGCAAGCGCGCAGAACTGGAGCGTGCCGCAAATTCTCTAGCCGCTGCTGTGGCTCAAGCGGAGGTGTTCACTGGCGCACATAGCCAATTCGATCCCGCCGTGGTAGACGCACAAGTCATGTCTATCACTCAGCTTTTCGATATCAAGAATGGCGGCTTCGGACGTGCGCCCAAATTCCCGCACGCCGCAGCGCTCGACCTCATCCTAGAGCGCTTCCAGCAATCCGGCGAGAAACATCTTCGAGCCATGGCGGAAAGCACGCTTGAGAAAATGGCGAGGGGCGGAGTCTGCGATCAGCTTGCGGGCGGCTTTCATCGTTATTCCGTCGATGAGCGCTGGCTCGTACCTCATTTTGAAAAAATGAGCTACGACAATTCCGAGCTATTGCGAAATTTTCTGCACGGCTGGCAAGTCACGCAGAATTCCTTCTTGCGCGAAACTGCTGAAGGCATCGTCGCGTGGGTTAATCAAGTACTGTCCGATCAGGAGAATGGCGGTTTCTATGCGAGCCAGGACGCCGACTACTCTCTCGACGATGACGGCGATTACTTCACCTGGACGCTTGAGGAACTGCGCGCCGCCCTTTTGCCCGATGAGGCTCGCGTTATGGAGCTTTATTACGACGTCGAAGCGCACGGCGAAATGCATCACAACCCGGCCAAAAATGTCTTGTGGATCGCTCGTGACCCCGCGGAAGTCGCCAATCAGCTTGGCCTGGCAGAACCCGTCGTGCGGGCCACCATCATCACGTCAAAAGCCAAGATGGTTGCCGCACGTCTTCTGCGTCCGACACCTTACGTCGACAAAACCATGTACGTTTCCTGGAACGCTATGTTCGTCTCGGCATATCTCGACACCGCTCGAGTGCTGGATGGCTTGGTAGCCGAGAATTCTCGCAGGTTTGCACTTAAGACTCTCGACCGCATGCTCAGAGAAGTATGGAGCGAAGCGCGCGGGTTCGGTCACCGCATCGGCGGCCCGGCACTGGATGGCTCACTCGACGACCAGATTTTTGGTGTTTTAGCTTTGCTCGACGCGTATGAAACGACGCTGGAATCGCGCTACTTCGAGACCGCGAAGAAAACCATCGACCTTGCTATGGCCCGCTACGGGGATCTCGAAGGCGCCGGGTTCTTCGATCGTCCGGTGGACGCTTCCCCCATGGGCGGCCTAGATGTTCGCCGCAAACCTTTCCAGGATTCACCTACGCCAGGAGCTAATTCCGCAGCAGCCATTGCGCTGCTGCGTATTCACGCTTTCGCGGGAGAGGACCGCTATCGCAACTTTGCCGAAAAAACTCTGGAGGCCTTTGCTGGAATTGCGCCGCAGTACGGCTTGTTCGCAGCCACTTATGGACTTGCGGCAATACTATTCACAAACCATCCTTTGCAAATCGTTGTGACTGGCACGGCCGATGATTGGGTGGCGCAAACACTGGAGTTGGCCGCGCACAGAGCCTTTCGTTTCGGCAAAGCTGTTCTTCGCGTGACGCCGGGAACCGACCTCACGCATCTTGCGGGAGCCCTAAAAGAAACACTCCCTCATCTTCCCGCCGACAAAGCGCTCGCAGTTGTTTGCGCAGGCCAGACTTGCATGCCTCCGGCAAGCGACGCGAAGCAGTTGACGTCTTTGTTGACCCACGGAACAGCGGGCGCGGCCGCGCCTGCCTAACGGCAGAACCAACGCCAGCAATGTTCTATTTCTTAGGGCGCGATTCGGGCGGCACTAAACCAGACAAGCGGTAATAAATCACCAGCTGTCCATAGTGCTCTCCTGAATGCTCAATCAGCCCATAGGCTAAATCCGAGACGTGCATCTGCTGCTTGCTGTCTGGATCTGTAACCCAATCGGCCATACCTTTATCGCCTTTGGCTTTGATAGCCGCCGCGCCATCGTCGACAGCCTTTTTCACATAGACCACCACATCCGTTTTGGTCTTATATTTCGTGTGCGGAGGATCTTCGCTGGCTGGCGCTTGACCCTGCACCGGCCCGGTAAAGTAATACATCGCGCCCGCAGCGTGCAGGAGTTGTTCAGCGAATGTGCGCGTCGCTGGAGTGGCCTTGAAATCGTATTTGTCTTCGGGGAAATCTTCGGCCATAGCGATTATCTTGCGGCCGATTTCATTCCACTGCGCCAACACGATCTGGGACTCGCTCGGTGCCGCTTTCGCCCCGCCGCTGGCTTGTTGGATGTTTTGTGCCCGCAACGGAAAAGCACACAGTCCCAAGATCAGCACCGCTACCGCCATCGATTTATTTGTTGCCACTGTCCCCTCCATTTGTGAATCGTCGAAATATTGGACGGACACGTTGAGCTGATAGCTCCTCGTCCCGATACTTCAGTTGTGTCCGTTCAGACCAGCGATCTTACTCCCGAACAACTATCCTCGTCCTCAACGGACGCATCTAATGCTGGTGATACAATTAAAGCTCGCATCTGAGGCTGTTCTTTGAACTGGGCATTCTTTTTGCTGCGTTTTGCAGTGGGTTTATGCGCCCTTTCCATCTTTTTCTTTTCGCAGCGTTTTTGGCATCGGGCCATCTGGCGCGTCACAGCTGGTTTTAGTAACAAGGCGCTGCGCGTAATAACGCGTCTTGCATGGCTCGCGATGCTCTTTCTAGTCATTTGCGCTTTTGTTGATGGTATCCGAATGGGTCACCGGCACATGATCCCGCGAGGAACGATCATGCCGGCGCTCGTAGGTTTGTGGTTCTTCAGCGCGCTGTTTGCCTTTCTGGCGGTAAAGCTTGTTCGCGCGCTGGATTTTTTGTGGTCTACGATAAGAAACCGGATTTACCCGCGATCCGCAGAACCTGCCGCGGCAGAACCTATTCTCGTTGGTCCGAATACGCCGGTAAGCTTTGAACAGCTACGCGACCCGGGGCGCCGTTATTTTTTCCGCACCGTCACTGCTGCCGCGGGAGCGGCCCCCTTTCTGGGAGCGATGTACGGTTACGCCGCGGAGCGCCTGGACTATCAAATCCGTCGCGTCGAAATCCCGATCTCCGATTTGAATCCTGCGCTGGATGGCCTGTCGATTGTGCAGCTAAGCGATATTCACTTGAGTGGTTATATGCCGCGCGCGCAGGTGCGCCGCGCGGTGGAGATGGCCAATGAGCTGAGCGCCGATCTCGCGGTCGTCACCGGCGACTTCATCACCAGCGCTAGCGATCCGCTACCAGATTGCATCGATGAAATTCGTCAATTGCGCACCCCGCTGGGCACTTGGGGCTGCAACGGCAACCACGAAATATATGCCCGAGTCGAAGAAACTGCAGAGACCTTATTTGCCCAGGCCGGAATGAAGCTTCTGCGCCAGGAAAACGCTCAACTAGCCTTCAAAGGGGCGCCATTCAATTTGATCGGTGTCGATTATCAGCGCGAACGTACCAGCGACGGTCACAAACGCGAGACTTTAGCCAATGTCGAACTTCTGGTGCGCCGCGACATGCCCAATATTCTGCTGTCGCACAATCCTAATTCATTCCCACGCGCCGCCGAACTCGGCATCGAGCTCTCTCTTGCAGGCCACACACACGGCGGACAGATTCAGGTCGAAATCTTAGATCATCGGCTCAGCCCGGCGCGATTTATTACGGACTACATCGCGGGACTTTATCAACGTCCAATGTTCGCTCCGCCGCACGATATTCCGGTCTCTCGAGTCGATGGCTACCCTGAGGCGCCCAAAATTTCGCCGCCCACCAACCCCATGAGCGGAATGGCCTCCATTTACGTAAATCGAGGGCTTGGCACCGTGGGCGCACCGGTCCGCATTGGGGTTCCACCCGAAATTACCCTTCTTGTTCTTCGCCGCGTTTAGGCTACGGCTCCCGTGCAGCCGGTCTACGGGCGGGCCTCAAAGATCATATTGAATGGTGTTTGAGTCGCGCGGCGAAAATGTGAAAAGCCGCCGGAAGTAACCACCTCGCGTAAACGCTTTTCTCCAGCTTGCGCGCCAAGCGCTAGGCCCACTTCCTGCGAAAGGGACGCAGGAGTGCAGAGCAACGTAGAGGCACAGTAAAAAGCGCGGCCAATTGGATTAAGATTGTCCTCCAGTTTATCCCCCGCGAAAGGCTCCACGATCATCCAGGTGCCATCGTTTTTCAGGCTACGGCGCACGTGTGCCGAAGCTCCGGCTGGATCGCCCATGTCATGCAGGCAGTCAAAGAAGGTCACGAAGTCGTAGTCTGTCCCGGGATAAGTCTTTGCGCTGGATACTTCGAAGCGGATGCGATCTGTCACGCCAGCCTCTTTAGCTCGCTGTTTGGCGTTGTCAATCGATTTATCGTGATAATCGAATCCTACAAATTCCGAATTCGGATACGACTTGGCCATGAGAATCGTCGATGCTCCGAGACCGCAACCCACGTCTGCCACGCGACCGCCCTCTTGTAATTTCGCATCCACGCCTTCCAGAGCCGGTATCCATGAGGCAACCAAATTTGAAGCATATCCGGGACGGAAAAATCGTTCCGTTCCCACGAAGAGTTCATGGTGATGCTCGTGCCAGCCCATGCCTTCGCCGTTTTGGAATTTGTCCGTGAGCTGTTCTTCGGCTTTAGTGGCCGCCAATGCCAGCTGAAAAGCACCAGGCAAAAAAACAGGACTAGATTCATCAGCCATCGTGAACGCCTGTTCTTCGCTTAAATGGAATTTGCCGCTGGCCGCGTCAAACGTGACATATCCGCCCGCCGCTTGGGCACTGAGCCACTCACGGATATATCGCTCCGCCGTGCCGGTCGATTTAGCGAGGTCAGCGGGAGTTTGCGGGCCACCTTTGGCCAATGCTTTATACAGGCCCAACTTGTCGCCGATGCGGATTAGGGCCGCATTAAGTGTGCCGCCAAAATCAACAATAGCTTTGCCAAGAAATTCATGGAGTTTGTCTTGATTGATGGTCATTCGGACCTCCGTACGTTGAGAGGGTAATTTTCCCGCATTTTATGGAAATTTTTGTTCGCAAGGCAACAGGAATTCTTAGCAGCAGCGATTCGGACGAGAATACTTGCGGTTCAGTTGGTCGACATAGAATTGTTCCGGGGTAAGTAGAGAAGCTTTTCCGGAGATTTCTCGCTGCGCTTGCACGTAACGTTCATAAGCGCTATCGCCACACCATTCGCGAATGCCGATCCAGATGTAGGTCACGCATCGTTTCAACCATGCGCTCGCAGGCCAAAAAGTTCTCGAAGGCAGGTTTTCCCCACGGCCGCACCTGCTATCGATTTGGAAGGAACGCATACTCACCCTCCCACCAATGGAACTTCGCCTTCCGATTCTGCACCAGAGTAAGAAGCTCCAGAAAAGTCTTGCGGCCACCGGGTAGCGACATACGGTGTTTCGCGCAACACGGATTTTGTTCGTCCATTGAGAATGTGGTACCACTGCGCCAGCGCTTCGAGAATCAGAAAAATAATCATCCCTGCCAAGACAATCGTAACGCCGGCATCCAGGCGCTGGTTGAAAATCACCCGTTGCGTATCCGCAATCTTGGTGGCCGGAATCTTCCCCGCAGCGATTTGTGCAGCCAGCGCGTTAGCATAGGATAGGAAACCCAAGCGCGGGCTAGGATCGAATATTTTCTGATAGCTCGCCGTCATAGTAATGATCACGAGCCACGCTGTGGGGATCAACGTCAGCCACACCCACCGAAGGCGGCCCATTTTGAGCAGGATGGTGGTGGCCACCACCAACGCTACAGCGGCGAGCAATTGGTTGGAAATGCCGAATAGCGGCCACAGAGAATTGATTCCTCCCAACGGATCGACCACGCCTTGATACAGAAAGTATCCCCAGGCCCCCACAATAATAGCGCTCGAAAGTAGAATTCCCGGTAGCCAGCCGGTCCGCCCGAAGGGCTTCCACACGCGCCCGCCGAGTTCCTGAACCATGAACCGCCCCACTCGAGTTCCGGCATCCAGGACGGTAAGAATGAAGAGAGCTTCGAACATGACGGCGAAGTGATACCAGATGCTCAGTAAGCGTGGTCCGCCGATGGTGTTTGAAAAAATTTGCGCCATGCCCACCGCCAGAGAGGGCGCTCCACCGGCGCGATTGAGAAGCGTCTGCTCGCCGACGGCGCGCGCAAGATCCGTCATGGTTTGTGCCTGCAGCGGGTAACCCCAACTGCTAATAGTGGCGGCCGCGGCGTCGGAGGTTGCTCCTACGATGGATGCCGGGCTATTGATGGCAAAATATATGCCCGGGGTCATGGCACAGGCCGCGACCATGGCCATCACGCCAACGAAAGATTCCAGCAGCATAGCGCCGTAGCCGATGAATCGCGCATGGCTTTCGCGAATGATCATTTTGGGTGTCGTGCCAGAAGAAATCAGCGAATGGAATCCGCTGATGGCGCCGCAAGCAATAGTAATGAAACAGAATGGAAAGATTTTACCTGCAAATACCGGCCCGGTACCGTCGATGAAGCGCGTGAGTGGCGGCATCAGGACCAGTGGGCGCACCAGTAAGATTCCTGCCGCCAAAGAAAAAATGGCTCCGGCTTTGATGAAGGCGCTCAAATAATCGCGAGGTGCCAGAAGCAGCCACACCGGCAAAGCCGACGCGGCAAATCCGTAAGCGATGATCGCAAAGGCCAGGGTGACGCCGCTCAACGTGAAAAAGTGCGCCCACGAAGGCGAGTCGGCAACCCACTGCCCGGCCACTACCACAAACAAGACCAGCGCCACTCCGATGAAGGAGGCTTCCAATACGCGTCCGGGGCGCAAAAATCGTAGATAAAGACCAAGAAGCAACGCGATGGGAATTGTTGCTGCCAACGTGAACGTGGCCCAGGGCGAGGATTTGAGCGCGTTTACAACTACGAGCGCTACGACACCGAGCAGAATAACCATGATCGCCAGTACGGCAAGCTGCGCGATGAATCCGCCACGCCGGCTGACTTCTTCACGCGCAATTTCGCCCAGTGTCTTGCCGTCGCGACGGATCGAGCAGAACAGAATGATAAAATCCTGGACACAGCCGGCGAAGACCGCTCCCGCAATCAACCACAGCGTCCCGGGCAAATAGCCAAACTGCGCTGCCAATGTAGGTCCCACTAACGGGCCGGGACCGGCGATGGCGGCAAAGTGATGCCCGAACAAAATCCATTTATTTGTGGGGACAAAATCGCGCCCGTCGTCGTGACGCTCCGAGGGGGTCGCGCGTGTATCGTTCAGTCCCAGCAAACGCGCCGCGATGAATGCGGAATAAAAACGGTAAGCCACCAGATAGCTGCATCCAGCGGCGACCACGAACCACGTGGCATTTAGGGGCTCACCGCGATGAAACGCAATGGCTCCGAGCGCACCGGCCCCTGCTAAGGCCACAACTGTCCAAATGACAATGTTCACGAAACGTTTCATGCCACGCTCATAGAGCACTTACCCGGCGGCATCCTATGCGAGAGCGCATACATCGTCAATCAGGCGGTGCACCGATATATTGCAAGATTCGATCCCGTTAAGTTGCACAGATCGACCGTATTTGAAATCAAAATCGACATTCGTGCTTGCCCCGCGCTCCTGTGCCGAGCTAGGCTTTCGCCATGAGCGAATTTACTCCTACTGATAGAACCCGGGTGCGGCGCAAACCCGATCGCGGCACTTTCGACCGGGACGTCATCTACGGAATCCTCGACGAAGCATTCGTGTGCCAGGTTGGCTTCATCGTAGATAACATGCCTTTAATGGTGCCGACCAATTACGTAAGAGTCGGCGACAAGCTTTTTCTGCATGGCTCAACAGCCAGCCGACTGATGCGTACACTCGGCAGCGGAGCGCCATTCTGCTTGAGCGTCACTTTGCTCGACGGCATCGTGCTTTCGCCCACTGCGACTGGTCATTCCGTCAACTATCGCTCCGTGGTTGTCATGGGTAAGGCCGAACAGATCAACGATCCAAACGCTAAACTTGCGGCGATGCGCGACTTTGTCGAATACGTTATTCGCGGCCGCTGGGCACAGGTGAGATCACCCAGCGAGCAGGAATTAAAGGCCACCATGGTGCTGGCAGTCCCTTTGGTAGAGGCTTCGGCAAAGGTTCGCACTGGTTTCGCGGTCGACAACGATGCTGAGTATGCCGGTTCGGGGTGGACCGGTGTTATTCCGTTTAAATGGATGGCGCAAACACCAGTACCTGATCCGCGCGGAAACTCAGCAGCCCAGCTTCCCGACAACGTAGCGAATTATACGCGTCCGCAATAACGTCGTTGCCCAACCTTTTACCCTAAAAGATCCTTGGAAGTCGAGAGAGGACCAACCATTGCTTTTTCGCTTGGCAATCATAATTTTTATCTTGTTCTTCAGTTGTTCGCAGGCGGGAAGTCAACTCCCGCCGCAAAGTGCACCGCCCGGGGTGGTAAAAGAAGAGCCACCCTTTCGGATAAGAAGCTTCAAGGACAAGACGGGCGGGAAAATGCCATATCGGTTATTTGTTCCGCCGAAATATGATTCGACGCAAAAATATCCGCTGATTTTATTTTTTCACGGTGGGAGCGGGCGTGGGTATAACAACGAATCGCAAATCTCCGGTGAAAACGAAAAAGGAACGCACGTGTGGACGAAGCCAGAAAATCAAGCCGTGTTTCCGGCGTTTGTGCTGGCGCCACAATGCGCGAAGAATGAAAACTGGTCGGATCCGGATCTGAATCAAGTCAATCCGCCATTGCAAACGACCTTCGACATTCTCGCCCAGGTTCAGAAGGACTACCCGATTGATCCGGATCGCATTTATCTCGTGGGGCAGTCGATCGGCGGACTAGGAGTGTGGGCCTCGTTGCAAAAATTCCCAGACCGCTGGGCTGGAGCGGTAGTAGTGGCCTCTTATGATAATTTCAGCGAGTACATCAATGCGCAGTCCTTCGCGCGGGTCCCACTTTGGATCTTCCAATGGGATGAAGATCTCAGCGTGCCTGTGGTGCTGGTGCGTCAAATGGTGAAGCAGCTAAAGAAGGATGGCGGCGACCCGCGTTATACGGAATATCACAGACTCAGCGAAAGGGTATGGGACAAAGCCTTCGGAGAACCTGAACTTGTTCCATGGCTGGCGGCGCAAAAAAGGTCCGGTGCTAAAGAGTAACGAAAAAAGCCTAGCTAATCCTTGGTTCGGGCTTTTTTTTTAGCGGCGCGTTCGAGCATACGTTTCACAATAAGCTGAACACGTTTTTCTCGCGTGTTCACGCGTTTCCCCAGATCCAAATACCGGATCAGTTGCAAACGAAACGCTGGAGTCAAAGAGTTAAAGATCGCCAAAGCGCGAGGCTCATCTGCTAGTCCACTCGCCAAGTCGTGCGGCAGAACGGGATCACGCGGATCTCTATCGACTTGCAACATCACTTCCACAATGTCGCCAGCGTCAATGCCCAGTTTGCGCCAGATGTTGCTATGAATGTGCAATCTGTAGGAGCCGCCACCACGCGGAGAGAGCGTACTTTTCAGGCGCAACCCGTCGACCTGTCCAACAACGGGGATATGCTTTTGACTCCCGCCCATCAGCGTGCGCAACGTCTTGGAAACATGGCGAGGCACATCTACGCATCGCATGATCCACTGCTTGTAAATACGTGCTGAAAAAATCTGTGGTGCATCTAGTTGGAACGGAGGTGCCAAAGGAGGTTTACGTACGAGGACAGTGTTCGGATCGTCTGGCTATGAAGTCTTCAATGACAGCCGCAACCGCCGCCACAACAGGAGCGACCGCTCATCGTGGCCCCAGATTGTCTTGCAGAGGCGTTAGTTCCGTTACCATTCGACGCACTAAATACGGACATTTGAATCGTATTTTTCTTTCCGGCGCACTTGGGGCAAGCAATTTCCTGGTTCTTGTTCAGTACGATGCGCTCGAACTGCGTCTCGCACTCATCACAGATGTATTCGTAGATAGGCATAATCAATTCCGAGATTCAAATCAAACTAAACTCAATCGGGGCCTACTTAGGACTGGAAGGGCTTTCTAACGCTTCGTATAAAGCGATCCCCGTGACGATGGCGGCCACGCCGATCGCATACCAGATAAATCGGTTGCGGCCCGCTCTTCGCGGCGAATGTCCCATGTTGCCCGTGCCCGATCCTGCAGGTCCTTGCGCCGCAGAAGCGTCTGCGGCCGCTAATTCCGCCTCGCTGGGGTTCAGAACGATGTGGTAGGCCATCCCTTCGGGAATCACCCGCACATCATCGTCAACCGCCACCGTCAGAGACCCACGCGTGCTGCGAACCATTAACTGCCTAGGGCCAGAAACGCTTACCTGTGCAACCGTCGGTTGGTCCGTCTCCGGCTTGATGATCATGTCGCCGACGTGCAATACGAATGCTTTTGAATTAGCTGTCGAGAAAATTGCGGTGCCGCGAGTCAGGCTGGCGGAGGGAGAAGCAGGATCTTTGGCTAGTACCGCGATGCTATCGCCAGAGAGTAGAAATCGCGCTGCGCCAGCGCGAAGCTGTAAGCTTCCAGCATCGGCTGTGAACAGTTTGTCCCCGCCAAACACGGTCGCGCCTACAGATATTGCGCCACCACCGACTCGAGCGCGATCGGCTTCGATTACCGTGCCAAAGGCAGGGCCCGTGGCGCTCCAAACAGGACTAAGCCCTACGGATAGGACCAAAATGGATGCGACTACACTGCGCAGGGATAGCATGTCACCAACTCCAAGAGGGCCAGGACCTAAGAGTACTCACTCGGCATTAAACAGTCAATCGGCAACATTGGCCGAAAATCGACACTATCAATGACAACCTTTCTGATGTTCGCAACATGGCTGGAAACTGTTCTTCGTGTTCGGATTGGACGGCGTCGTATACTGAACGCACTGACGAAGCCCCGCTCGATAGTCTCCAATGCCAGACAGAGACATCTCGATCCCCGCCGTCCAAGTTCTGCGAATTATTTGCATTTTGATGATACTGGGGCTTCTTGTGGCCGGCCTCGCGCCTTTCAATCCCTTCCCTAGAAATGAAGTCCGGTGGATACCCGGAGGCAAAGGGTTGGAGTTCTTCGGTCAAGGGCAAATTGAGACTTCCGGCCAAATCGCTCAGGCTAGCGCTTTGGCAGGCACGTTTTGCGGCTTGACGATTCGCGTCCAACCGAAAATCGTCTATCTGAACAATTCGGCCACCTTCCTGGCCTTTTACGCGCCCGATAATCCGAGCGGATTCAGGCTCATGCAATACCGTGATGAGCTGCTTGTTAGACACGATTATCGCGACGACAGAAACCACGTTAGAACCCCGGAAATTGAAATTGGGCACGCCTTTACAGGAGTGGAACCGGTTGATTTCATGATCACTTCCGGTCCCGACGGCACCGTCGCATACAGAAACGGACTGCGACTTGGAGCCTCAGCCCACATGAAGCTTTCGTGCGCGGATTTATCCGGTCAATTGGTTATCGGAGATTCCCCAGTTTCTTATAACCCATGGGTTGGAACCGTGTTAGATCTGGCCATCTATAATTCTGGACTGAAGCCACAACAGAGGGTTCTCAATGGCGTTACAAATGGAAGTCAAGCGGGACCGCCCCTTCCAGACGAAAGAGGGCTGCTTGCCCACTATTCCTTTTCCGAAAGGTCGGGGCAAGTAGTCCACAACGTTGCCGGGGGCGCTCCAGACCTGCAGATTCCGCGCACGTTCCAGATCACCCACAAGAAGTTACTGATTCTGCCGTGGAACGAAGTGCGCGATAAACTGGGTCTCCGGGATATCACCATCAATATCGTCGGATTCATGCCGTTTGGCTTGGTTTTGCTAGCATACCTCGAAGGAGTCAAAAGGTGGCAGCGAGCGCTCACTGGGACGGTACTAGCGGGATTCGCGATCAGCTTGACCATTGAAATCCTGCAGGCTTATCTCCCTTCTCGGACCTCGGGAGTTTTGGATATCATCAACAACACGCTTGGCACGTATCTGGGCGCACTTCTGTTCCGATGGTCTCCGGTTCAGACGTATGCTGCGAAATTACTGCGCAATACCAACAACGGACTCGTGGTCGAAATTGATTGATTCCTCGTTCGGCTCGGACTGCTAGCTCCGGCCCTTCACCGCTGCTACAATGCATTCACCTTTATGGCAGATTGGAAGCAAATAACGGCACGCATCCGCCGAGCGCGGACTTCTAAAGATCCCGCTGGCCAGCTTTCGGCGTTATACGAGAAAACGCACGACGCCATGGTCGCATTTGAATTGGCGAAATACTTTGAAACATCCGCGATGAATCCTGATGCGGCGAGATGGTACGGTATCGCCGCGGAGCGCTTCCGCCGCGCTGACTGGAAAACTAAGGCACAGGAAGCTGCGGTGCGTTTGGGGCAAGAACCTGACTCGGCTGGTTCCTCAACTCCAGCCGTAGAAGAACACGACGCTACGGTACTGGCCGCCCCAATTCCCGAGCCGGGCTTGCCGGTTGAGCAGAACGTCGCACCCTTTGAAGCGATTGTTTCTACCGATCGATCTGAAGCAGTCCAAATTGCCGACCCCTCCTTGTCTGAAGAGTTTGTAGGAGCGGCCGACACATCCGTATCAGACTCCGACGATAAGCGGCGTCGGAGACGTGGTCGGCGTGGAGGACGCAATCGCCGGAAGCCCACCGGATCAGAATCCGCAGGGTCACGTCCTTCTACGACACCCGCTCCGCGCCGAAGCACAACTACGCCTGCCGCTGAAGAACAAGCGGAGTCTCATTCGCGCCACACTTCGCGTTCCATGCCCCCTTTGCCGGTTGAGACGCTTCCGGAAGCCAGCACACCAGGCCCCAAGGGACGCTACGGCGACCCTGGCTTGTCTTCTCGAATTTCGCTGTTGGAGATGCAGTTTCGGCGTTTGCTCAGCTGCACGGCGGTAACGCTGGAAGAAGCGAATCACGCGCCTGTTGGTCCGGGAGTCTTTGTTCTCACCGATTCGGATCTGACCAGCTATTACTACGTGGAATCCTGCCAAACCTTGCGAATCGCTGTGGCGAACCTTCTCCGTGGAAATGCCAGCCGCCGCGGGGCCGAGTCTATTACCAAGCAACTCGCAGAACATCTCGGAATTCCGGAAGCGCGTGTCCCAAAGTATCTCGCCGAACACTGCGTTGTGCGCTGGCTGCAATTGGATGAGGGCGCGTCACACTTCGCCCATTTCGTGATCGCCGTCCTACGCCCGGTATTGAACGAATAGTCACACTGAGATTCGCTACGGTTGCGACCCTTGCGGCTAGCAGCCGTGCTGCTTGCTGAACCACGAGCTCCCGAAGAGCCCTTGGTTCGCACTGCGCGTCACGCCGAAGCGCTTCGGGCTTGTGCGGCTCCTCGACGCGCCACGCTTTTGGCCTGCCGCGAGAGGTTGGCCGTCGATGCCGCGGCGTGTTCTTCGCGCTTCAGCGCCTTGGAAACTGCCACGGAGCGAGTCCTCGAGGGTCTGGATCCCTTTCGCTGGCGACCCTTTGCGCTGTCGTGTTTCGCTTGCTTACGAATGCGTGCGGGCGTACCTGGCCCGGTGGGCTGGCCGAGCTTGACGCCTGCGCGGCGCGCCTTGGAAAGGCCAATGGCGATTGCCTCCTTCGAAGAAGCGGCGCCGTGCTTTCCCTCGCGAATGTGATGCATTTCTTCGCGCACAAATTCGCCCGCCTGCGTGCTTGGTGCCTTTCCCTCTTCGGCGTCTCGATGGGCGCGCTCGATGGTTTCTTTCTCAGGCATTTCCCCTCCTATTCAGTGGATTCTCCCTGCGTAAGCGACGTTCTCAGCTGGTCTTGAGCAGCTTTTCGATACGGACAGGTAATTCGCGAATGCGCACACCGGTGGCGTGAAACACCGCGTTTGTGAATGCAGAAGCGCAACCCGTCAGCCCAATTTCTCCGATTCCTCGAGCGCCGTATTCGTTCAGCTTGGTATCGGGGAAATCCAGAAAAATACAGTCCATTTCTGGTATGTCAGCATTCACGGGCACAAGATAATCCGCATAATTGTTGTTAATCGGCTTCGCATTGCGCTGGTCGTAGATCGTTTCTTCCAGCATGGCCATACCAATGCCCATGACCACGCCGCCAAGTATCTGGTTTTTGGAAGTCTTGAGGTTGATCATCCGGCCTCCGTCAATTACCGTCAGCCAGCGCGACACTCTCAGCCGCGCGATTCCCGGATCCCAGGCAATCTCGCAGAAATGCGCGCCGAAAGAGTGCATAGAAAATTCTTTCGCCTCCGGAGGGGCTTCCGTTTTTGCCTGGCCATCTAGCCCAGAGAGCCTGCGCCGTTTCAAGATCTCTGGAAAGTCCGTACCACCGCCGGGAGGCTCGTTCTCTCTGTGAACTTTGCCGTCGGTCATCTTCAATGATTTCGGATCGGCCTTTTCAAAGGGTGATCCAGCGGTCAGAGCAGCTACATGCAGCAACGCGGTCACAGCCTGGTCAGTTGCCTTCACGATGGCAGGTAAGACAGTCGCTGTTGCCGAAGACCCGCCGGAAGTGGGTCCTGGCGGCAATGCGGTGTCTCCAAGTTGCACGCGAATTTTGTCCAGCGGCACGCCGGTGCGATCAGAGACCACTTCCGCAAAAACCGTATAAGTCCCGGTGCCTATGTCCTGTGTCGCGCAAACTACTCTTACGGTGCCGTCTGCGAGCAGAGAGACTCGCACTTCTGCGTTGTGCCTTCCCGCCGGCCACGTACACGTAGCCATGCCCCATCCTAAGATTTCGTCTCCCATGGTCATGGAGGCAACTCTAGGGGTGCGGCGGCTCCATCCAAATTTTTCTGCGCCAGTCTGATACGCCTCGCGCAGATGTTTGCTTGAAAAAGGCTTATTCGATCCTTCGTCCACTTCGGCATAATTTCGCAGACGCACATCGATAGGATCGAGATTGAGCTTGATCGCCAGTTCGTCCATCGCCGATTCAATCCCAAACAGCGACGGCGTGCGTCCCGGTCCCCGCATGGGCGTGGGAGTCCCTATATTTTTGTGAATGAGGTGCTGCACAGCGCGCAGATTCGGGCAGCTGTAAAGCATCGAGGTAACTTCCGCGCAATTCTCGACGTAATCGTCCACCATGGAAGTCGGCTGCAGAATCTCGTGGTTAAACGCCAGCAACTTTCCATTGTTGTCCGCACCAAGTCGAATATGCTGACGTGTAAACGGGCGATGCCCAACCGTGGTAAACATCATGCTGCGCGGCACCACCACTTTGACCGGTCGCTTGAGCTGCTTGGACGCCATCGCGGCCATCCAGGAGTGAGGCCAAGGAAATAGCTTGGAGCCGAACCCGGAGCCGATAAACCGCGAAATAACTGTCACGGACTCACGGGGTATGTTCAACACCTCCGCAGCGACGTTGCGATGATTCACTACACCTTGCGACGTCTCATAGAGCGTTAGCTTGTCTTTCGTCCATGTGGCAATCGTCGCGTGCAGTTCCATCGGATTGTGCGTTTCCGCTGGCGTCTCGTATGTAACGTCAAGCTGCACCGGCGCGCTGGAAAGCGCGGATTCCAGGTGGCCACGTTCATTTTTAATGGCAGGCGGGTCTTTCGGCGTCAAATCTTCTGTGGAGATGTCAGGGGGATGGCTGTCATATTTCACTTTCACTCGGCCTGCGGCAGCCTGGGCGCGCTCGAATGTATCGGCCACTACGAAAGCCACAAACTGTCCGTAGTAATAAACCTGATCGTCTTCGAAAGGAGGGCGGCTTTCGCCCGGACGGCTACTTTCCTCAAAGCTATTTGCCGGCCTGTATAATTTCTCGGTGTTGCGGTGATGCAAAATCAATAAAACACCCGGCATTCTCTCGGCTTCGCTGGTGTCGATGCTCACAATTTTGCCGACACCAACGGTGCTGCCTACTCCGACTCCCCAGGACATATTCTCCAGCGCATACTCGACGCCGTAGCGCGCCCCGCCGGTCACCTTGAGGACTCCGTCGACCCGCGTAATGTCTTTTCCAATGACCGTGGATTGTTCCGGCACCAAATGACTCCTGAATTCCTAAGTTTGAGAAACCACTTTTAGCGCGCGTACAAGCGTGCGTTTCGCCAATTCAATTTTGAAGCCATTGTATTTGTGCGCTTTCGCCGTATGCAGCGCCGCTTCAGCCGCCTTGCGAAAATTTCGCTCCGTCGCTTCGGATCCCGCCAACTCATGCTCTGCTTCCGGAGATCGCCACGGAATCGTTCCCACACCGCCCATGGCTACTTGCGCCTTGTGAATCTTGCGGCCGTCCATTTGCAAAATGACAGCTGCTGATGCCAACGCGAATTCATACGAGGCTCGGTCTCTGCGCTTCAAATATTGTGATTTCGCATTTTGCGGGAGCGGGGGCAGAGTTACGTGCGTAATGATGTCGCCCGAAACAAGAACGTTTTCTTTCTCCGGGGTCGCTCCCGGCAGCAAATAGAATTTGCCGATCGGAATGCTCCGATCCCCCTTGGTCCCGATCACATGTATCGTCGCATCGAGTGCCATCATGGCTACGGCCATATCCGACGGATGAGTCGCGATGCAATTCTGACTGGTTCCCAGCACAGCATGGATGCGGTTGAAGCCGTCTATCGCGGAACATCCGGAGCCTGGCTCCCGCTTGTTGCAGGGATAATTCGTATCCCGAAAGTAGTAGCATCGCGTGCGCTGCAGCAAGTTGCCGCCTGTTGTGGCCATGTTGCGCAGTTGAGGCGACGCTCCAGAGAGCAAAGCCTGAGACAGGACCGGGTACAAGCGTTGGACTTGCGGGTCATGCGCAAGGTCGCTATTGCGCACCATGGCCCCAATTTTTAAGCTGCCCGAGCTTATCGCCTCGATTTTGTCGAGCGGCAGCCCGTTGATATCGACGAGCAGTCGCGGCCGTTCGACTTCCAGCTTCATCAGATCAATCAGCGTCGTCCCACCGGCCACGAACTTCGCGCCGCTGGACGTCACGCTGCCGACCGCCTGGCTTACATCACTCGCCTTTGTATAGTTGAATTCGTACACGCTGAAGTGCTCCCAAAAGCTTTACGGATATCTCCCGGACTACGCTCGTCCTCGAACGCTCCGCACCGCTGCAACAATGTTCACGTATGCTCCACAGCGGCAGATGTTGCCGCTCATGCATTCGCGGATCGCGTCGTCGTGGTTTCCGCACGGCTCCCTCAACAGCGCGACCGCGGACATGATCTGTCCAGAAGTGCAGTAACCACACTGAAAGGCGTCGTGTTCAAGGAAAGCCGCTTGGACGGGGTGTAGCTCGCCATTTTTCGCGAGCCCCTCCACGGTCGTCACATCGTCTCCCTGATGCATGATTGCAAAGGTCATGCAAGAGTTGACGCGCCTTCCGTTCACGTGAACGGTGCATGCTCCGCACTGTCCGTGGTCACAGCCTTTTTTGGTTCCGAAAAGACCCAGATTTTCGCGGAGCGCATCCAGCAAGGTAACTCGTGGCTCGATTTGTAGACGCTTCATCTCTCCATTGATTTTCAGCGCTACCGGTACAGTTCCCGACGGTGTCGTTGCTTCCGTCGTCTCGGTCGCAGTCGCCTGGTGAGTTCTTGCTTCTCTTACCTGGAGGAGTGGGCCAGCGGTCGTTGCGATTCCGACGGTCGCGATATTTCCGAGGAACGAGCGCCTGGATACACGGCCAAGCACTTTATTCTGCGCTTCGGCCATTTGCTCGGCGCATAGCGATTCTTCTTCAAAACTTTCTTTCAAGGCCGACGCTCTTCGGTGCGAAAGTTGTCGCTGATCTATTTATGGAGCTAGAAACCTGACCATGCAATGCAGGAAAAACCTTAGAACGGACCAATTTCGGAACCGTAAGGATCACCCGGGCGGACCCAACTGCGCACCTCGGACCCAACGTCCGTGCCAAATTCAAAACTCAGGCGGCATCTAGAAGTGGAATACGAGCGCTAGTGCTCCTTGGCCGTTGTTCTGCCATTGGCTGAACATACGGGTGCGCACATAGTCGAGTTCCAAGCGCAGGGACAAGCGGGGAGCGAGCCGATAGTCGGCGCCGCCTCCCAATTGGATTGCAACGCCATTCTGGCCATTGTCAGCAGTTTGCGGCAAGGCGTGAGAACCACCAAAAATGCCGTGGAACCAAGGCTCCCAACGCGGACGGCGCCAAGTGATCCTGGGTCCCACACCGTAATTCACGATCTTGATGTGCTCACCATGCCAAATGCTGGGAGCGAAGAAGGTCAACACGTCACCCTCAGCACCGAGCCAATCGTTCAGGAAGTAGGTAAGGCTAGTATCGGTACCGACCGCGCTGGCGCTATAAATGGAAGAGCGGAAGCGCTCAAAGGAAACACCAAGACCGAGTTGCCAACGGTAGTCATCGCGGTCGCTGTAAATGAATCTCGGGGTAGGCTCGGGCGAAGGGTCCGGCGTGGCTTCCATGGGCAGCGCTAAAGCTGTGGAAACCACAGCGGGTGTGGCGGGACTGGCGGAGGCCAGATCGAGAGCGTCGGCTACAAAAAATGGCTCCGGCTGCGGAATCGGCTTGATTAGCGGTACGCTCGCGGCGCTGCTGATGCTGAAGTCCGCAGCTGCATTCGGCGGTTGATGCGCTTCCGGCAATGTGCCAGAGGTATTTTGCGCCTGAACCGTGCGCACACAAGCGGAGAGTAGTAATAACGATATCAGTAGCCTCTTCATGATCTTCCCCTTGAGGGCTGACCCCACGCCTGGAATCAGACCTACTAAACTAACTACGGTAAACAACCGCGTGCCTGTTTGTCTACGGCTTTGAGCAGGTAAAAAGCACTAAGGTGGGCCGGATAGCAGTCAGGAATCGTGACAGGGGCGCCGGTGGCTAACGTCCGTGGCGCAGATAATCATCTGTTTTGTTGAGCCAGTCCTCGCGAGGCGGATTGAAAACGTCGAGGTCGACAGTATCCTCTTCGGCCCAAGCCTCGTGAGGCATGTGGGGCGGAATACACAGAACTTCGCCCGCGCGCACAAGGATTTCTTTTCCGCCGACATTGAATTTCAGCGCGCCTTCGAGGATGTAAGTAACCTGCTCGTTATGATGATGATGAAGCGGAACGTGGGCGCCTTTCTTCATCAGCACGCGTGCGAGCATAATTTGATCACCCATAATCATTTCCCGGTCAATCTGAGGATTAAGATGTTCACGTTCAACGTCTTTCCAGGCCACGTATTTCAAGCCTGGTCTCGGTTCCGGGATGCTCATTTTTTGTCTCCGTAAAGTTTGCTGGCGTTGTCGTGCAGATACATGCGTGCGAGTTCCAAGGCCTTAGATTCAGTTATGGCGTTTTCGGAGACCAGTTCGGCCAGAGCCTGAGCGACGGCGGTACGGGCGGAACGTGCCGCGAGCCAGAACGTTTCCTCGGCCCCTACCGCGTCATTAAATGGGAACGCATCCGAGCCAAACATTATTTTTTCGGGATAGAGAGATATCCATTGTTTTAGAATGTTTTTCAGCTCGGAGGGGTACACGTAATAGCCTACCAGCGAGGAGTCGGTGTAGACGTTTTTGGCGGCGGTGAGCCAGATCATCTCCAGAGTATAGGGATAGCCACCGTGGATCAGCACAAAAGTAACATTTTTGTAGCGTGGATCACGGATCACGTTTTCAAGGTTGAGCGGATTTCCATTGCGCAAGCTGAAATAATCGCCGATGCCAACAGCGCTGTGAAAATGAACCGGGAGATTGAGTTTGCCAGCTTCATCGATGAGGACGCGGAAGACGTAATCCTGAAAAACGCGGTATTCGTCGTCGGAAGGCACGCCCCCGGAATGATATTTAGAGTAAATGGCCTCGGCTTTTTCTCTTGGCGGGTCGCTGAAATACAATGAACGGAAATAGGCGGCTTCAAATTTCATGGCTACGCCACCCTTTTTCTGATTGTCGGTTACGGTTTGACGCACAAAGGATTCGTAGGCGGCGAGGTCCGCAGGAATCCCGCTGATATTTTCCTGCTTTTCATAACGCTGGAGAACTTTTTCCTGAAGAGGAATATAGACGCCCAAATCGCCATTCTTGCCCGACACATCGCGATTGTTAAACGGAAAAAGGAAAGAATCGACGAAAAATACCCAGTGAAAGCGTTTGGGATCGAGGTAAGGGGCGAAGGCTACGCGATTGGCAAGGCAGGTTTCGATGTTGAGCTTATCGAGAATGCTGTCCCAGTACGCGGTGTTTCCGGAGGCCTCGGCAGCTTTCTTTTTGTCGATGAGCCACTTGGCGTGTTCTGGAGAGAAATCCTCATAAGGATAGCCAAAGAGCGATTTGGCGGCGGCCACAAATTCGGGGTTAGTGTCACGCAGGCGCAGAACCGAACTTTCGTCCGGAGGAGCGGCTTGCGCATCCATGTCGGAATCGTCAGGGAAAGTGGCGTGGGAGTGATTGTCGTAGATAGGAATTTTATCGATCTGAGGAAACAGGCGATCATAGATTTTCGCAACTTCCGCCGGTGAGGCGGAGGGCTTGGCCTGAGCAGCCGCGGTGAATGCAGTGGTTAGGGATAGAACGGCCAGCAATATGGCGTGAATCAAGTGTTTCATTTTTGTAGGTTCCTCGGCGCGAGCGAAAGGATTTGGATTGATCATGGAGAGCCAGGGGCGCAGCAGAGTTCGAACATCTATACCCGAATCCAGCAAGTAGGTTCTGACGTGCGATTACCGTGCGACGGCGGCGCGCCATCGGACGGAAACGCGCTCGATACGATCGAGAGCGTCTTCCAAAAGGTGGCGTGCACTGACCAACGAGAACCTCAGATAGTTTTTGCCAGCGTCACCAAATGCGGCTCCTGCAATTCCAGCGACGCCCGCTTCTTCGAGCAGCAATTTGGCGACTTCTTCCGCGGGGAGACCAGTATCCTCAACATTGACCCACGCATAGAAGGAGCCATCAGGAACCTGGCAACGAAAGCCAGGAATGCGATTTAGGCGAGCCACAAACAAATCGCGGCGTTTACGATATTCGACGACCATGGCATCGACGGCGTTGGTGGAATCGCGCAGCGCTTCCACGGCGGCGGCCTGCGTAAATTCAGCGACGCACGTAAAAGTGTTGAGCACGAGCATATCCATGGCGTCAATGAGACGCCTGGAAGCGACGGCATAGCCGAGGCGCCAGCCGGTCATAGCAAAACTTTTTGAAAAACCATCTATGATGACAGTGCGCTCGACCATGCCCGGGAGCGAGCGAATGGAGATGAATTCACCGTTAAAGACGATGCGAGCATAAATTTCGTCAGCGATGACCCACAAGTCATGTTTTTGGGCGAGAGTTGCAAGTTGCTCGAGAGTTTCACGGCTGAAAACGGTGCCGGTGGGATTATTAGGCGAATTAAAAATCAGCACGCTGGTGCGCGGCGTGATCTTTGCGGAAATTTCCTGGAGGTCAGGCTGAAATTTGTTTTTTTCTTCAAGACAAAATGAGATTGCTTTGGCGCCGAGGCCGCGCGTAAACGATGGATAGATCGGGAAACTCGGGTCGGGATAGAGAACTTCATCGCCGGTCTCGATCAGTGCCATCATGGCGAGGGACAAGGCCATTTTGCAGCCCGGAGCTACCAAGACCTCTTCATCGGTGACCTCCAGGCGGCGAGTGCGTTTCAAGTAATGGGCAATGGCGCTGCGCAGAGGGGCAATTCCGCGTGTAGAGACGTAGCGATCGCGGCCGGAGGCCACGGCATCGCGCAGCGCGTCCACGACTGGCGCAGCAGGATGAAAATCCGGCTCGCCGAGCTCGAGGTGAATGATAGAACGGCCATCGCGCTCAAGTTCTTTGGCGCGACTAAATACGGCAAGGGCTCCTTCGCCGTTTAACTGAGAGACGCGTGTCGCGATTGGTCTCATATAGATGAATTATCCGCGGAGAATATTATCATTTCGCGGCAGACGGCGTAGTGGGAATCCGCAGGCCATCAATGAAGCGTGGAAACATTTCGAAGGCCGCGGCAGTGAGGAACAATTCTACCAGTGCGGTGTCATCGAAAGCCGATTGAAGCTGGCCATAGAAGGCGTCGTCTACGTTGCGGGCGCCGCCGTGCAAGCGATCGGCCAAGCGGAATCCTAATTTTTCCTTCTCGGTGTATGGACCGTTTTCGAAGTCGTGCACGCCATTCAGGTGAGCTTCAGAGGCGCCCTTTTTCTGCGCGGAAATGGTGTGAGCGCGAATCGCATATCGAGATTCGCACAGGATGGAAATTCGAACGGCAATAAGTTCTTTATACCAGCCTTGCAGCGCACCGTCACTGAGCAACGGCTTTAAAAATCCGGCGACGCCGTTGGCGATGTTCGGCGAATACGCGAGGACTTTGAACATGTTGGGCACCACGCCGCGTTGAGAGAGTAATGCGTCGTAAAGTGCGGCGGCTTCGGAAGTAACCCCGTCGCCTTCCAGCAACTTGATGCGTGAAACTTCATTGTTCATGAGCACTGAGGACCCCCAGGTTAATTAGCAAATTTAGAAGTCGATCTATCGACCCACCATTTCGCGAAATGCGCTAAGGATGGGCTGCTCCACTTCAAAGTGTTTGCGGCGGGCATGCGACGTGCATTCTCTGCGGCCTTGATTTAGAAGGCGTAGCGCAGGGAGAATTGAATTAGGCGCGGTGTCCCCACGGTGGAGAAGATTTTGCCGAATCCGGGGTTGGAGATGTCCGTGAAAGTCGGATTTGCAAAATTGACGTGGTTCCAGATATTAAAGAAGTCGGTCGTGAAGCGCAGCTCCTGGCGCTCGGTAATGCGAAAGTTTTTGATCAACGAAAAGTCCCAGTTTTGCTGGAACGGTCCGCGATAGATGTTGCGGCCAAGATTGCCGAAAGCGGTGACACAGGCATTGGGATTGGCCGCGCAGCCAGCGGGGTCGGCTGGCGGTGCATGAGTGAAGTCAGCGAGATTCAGGTAGCCATTGTTCACGCGCGAAGTCAAACTGCCGAAGGTATAGCCGGCGGCAATAGTACCGCCGGTAACAAGCTGCGCGCCGGAAGTGGGCGATTCCAAGCCCCCGCCAATGTAGGCCGTCCCTGCGGACCCGTCCAGAACGGAAAATGGCGTGCCGGATTGCGCGATGGTGATACCGCTGACGGCCCACCCGCCCAAAGCGGCGCGCACGAAACCTGTGGTGTCCTTGAAAAATGGCAATTCGTAACGGTAGCTCCCGACAAACCGGTGGGTGCGATCGAAGTCTGAAAGGCCGCGCGAATCCGCCAACGTGACTTCATTGTTGAAAGCAGTATTTAGCGCGGTATTGCCGGTGGAGGTAGCGTCAGTAGATTTCGAGAAAGTATACGCAGCCTGGAAGTATCCGGCGCCCCAGCGGCGTGAGAGGGTGGACTGCAGGGAATGATAATGAGAGTAGGCATCGTCCGCAAAAACCTGCATGCCGTTGTAATAGTTGATTCCTGAATTCGGTGAACGCGCTGGGCCGTTGGCGGCCGTACTCTGGGTGATGGTGTACTGCGTGCCGTCCTGAGCAGTAATGGTGATGGGGTTTGCCGCAGTGGCGAGTGCCGCTCCGTACGTGCGCGTTTCGCGCAGGTGTACCGCGTGGGTGCCGACATAACCAATTTCAAAAACCCAGTTGTGGCCGAGTGACCGCTGAATGGTGAGGTTCCATTGTTGGGTGTTGGGCGCTACAAATTTTCGCGGCACGACCAGGCCGAAAAGATCCTGCGAAGGAATGACGCCTGGTCCGCTTCCGCTGCACGCATAGTTGGGCGCCTGGGTGGTGTCGCCGCCGGGAAATCCGGTAAAGGCGCCGAGGCACGGAACAAAGTTAGCGTCGAGGACTCCCGCAGCGGGTAGCGCGTTGGGATTGGGGTTGGGACAACCGGGCGCGGGCGTGGCGGAAAAGAAAGTAGATAAGCAGCCAGCAGGTCCCCCACCAAAGGCGATCGGCAGGAATGGGCCCTGGAAAGAAAGCTGGTCGGCGGTACCTACGTCTTCGCGCACGTAATAAATTCCGTAGCCAGCGCGAACGGTGGTGTTGTGATGGTCAAATACGTCGTATGCCATGCCGACGCGCGGTCCCCAACCAGTAGCGTAATTGTTGGTGTAGGTGGTTTCGTTGCCCGTGGGAATAAGACCCGGAACATTCAGATTTTTTGCGCACAAGCCGTAGATGAAGGGGTACTGGCCGCTGGCGGCCAAATCCTGGTCGAGATTTCCGATGTGGCAAGCGTCGTCGCGGAAGGCGCCGAGGTCTTCCACGCGCAATCCAAGATTTAAAGTAAGGTCCGGACGAACCTTCCAATCGTCCTGCACAAATTCTGCGAAGTCGTTGGTGCGGTACTGATGGTTATAAACGCCGCCTCCGCCGAAGCTGCCATCCGGAGCGCCTTGCAGAAGATTTTGAAAATCGGTCAGCCCGCCGACGCTCGGAGAGGTACCGGTGGCTGGAGAACCTGGCGAATTGGCGAAGAACAGCTGGCCGTTGAAAGTTTGGGGAAATAATTTATCGAGATTGACGCGCGTATATTCGCCGCCGAAACGTAGGATATGCGGGCCCTTCACCCAGCTCAAAGTTTCCACGAAGTTGAAATTATTCTGCGTCTGATATTGGTTAGCCGGCGGAGTGGGACCCAACTGAAATCCGGCGGAGCCGAGCTGCGTGAATTTGTAGATGGAGTCGGTGATGTTGTTGGTGGGGCGATCGATGCCCAGATCGGCTGCAGTGACGGGCGCGATGTTCAGCAGGCTGTAATTGATGCGAACATAACCAAAGCGGAACTCATTCACGATCGTGGGGGAAAATAAGTGGGTTTCACTGACGCTGAAAAAGCGGCCTGTGACCGGCAGATCATAAGGAAAATCAAGATCGGAAGCGCTGATGCTGCTGGCTAGAGTGCCACCGAGAGAGGCCTGTAAGCCGCCGGCGCCGAAGGGTAAATACGATTCGGCATTGGAGAAAAAGAAGCGCGCGCCAAGTTTGTCCCGGCCGCCATGAAATTCCCGATCCCAATTTGTGGTGAATTGGTCGTCGGTGTATTTACCAGGACGGCTGATGATGAACGGACCGGAATTGAGGCCGACGGCGCAGGTGTCGGGATTTACGGTGACGCCGGGGGTGCCTGCGATCGATGGGATCAAGTAGCCGTTAGCATCGCCGCCGAATTGATTACTTTTAAAATTCAAAAGTTTCTGAATGACGGGATCGATGGTAATAGGGACCGCCGGGCAGCCGCCTGGATTCGCCGCGGTAGGGGCGGTGGCTGGTGTGCTGAAAACTGCGGACAGATTGGCCTCAGACCGGTCGGCGGGCAAAATTGGGAATGAAGGATTGTCTATTTCCGTGCCAGGTGAGAGCGCGCTGCGCTGGCGGGTGCCCTGGTAATTGACGAAGAAATACCCAAGATTTTCTTTCACGACCGGGCCGCCCAAACTGACTCCAAAAATATTCTGCTTGACGGGAGGGCGAGGCTCGCCGGCGGCGTTCAGAAAAAACTCGTTGGCGTTTAATACATTGTTGCGGAAATATTCGTAAGCGTCGCCATGCAAACCCTTGGAGCCGGAACGCAAAATAGCGTTCACGTTGCCGCCGCCGTTACGGCCCTGGCTGGCGTCGTACAAAGAAGTCTGCACCTTGAACTCCTGGATCACGTCGGGATTGGGCAACGGCACGTTGGTGGATTGCGCCACATTGTAATCGGTGGAGCTAATGCCTTCGATCAAGTAATTGTTGTTGTCTTCGCGCTGACCATTAACGATGATGCGGACGTTGCCACGTCCAAGCTGCGCGGAAGCGTTAAGCTCGCTGCTGGTTCCCGAAGAGAGCGAAAGGAGTTGCTGGTAGTTCTGTGTAGCCAAAGGAAGTTCACGAATCGTGGCGGTGCCGACGGATTCGCCGGTGGTCGCATTGGTGGTCTCCACATTTGTGACTTGCGCCGAAATTTCGACCCGCTCATTGACCTGTCCAGGCTTTAGAGCGATGGTGACGCGCGTCGTTTCGGTGACACGGACTTCAATATTGTCAGCTCTCGCTTGCGAGAATCCCGATTTGTTTACGACGATGTAATACGTGCCCGGGGGCAGCAAAGCGGCAGTGAAAGAACCGTCAGAACTCGCAGCGAGCTTTCTGGCCAGCGCTTCGGTGCGGCTGTCAGTGATTTGTACTTCGGCGTCGGCAACGCTTGCCCCCGTGGTATCTACTACGACGCCTATGATTGCGCCGGTAGCGCCACCTTGTCCGTAAAGGCGACCGGTCATAAGGCCAGCCAATAAAAACACTACGACCGCTAACTTGTACGCACTTCGCATGGAACCCCCTCAGTATAGGACTGCGCCGGGTGGCGGAAGTGAGCAGGTTATGGACGGCATCCTGCATATTGGCGGGAAAACACGCTGATACTCACTCCGTCCGGAGAAAATCCTGAAAAGAAACTAACGTTACAGTCCAAGTCTGTCAAGAAATCTAGGATCTGATCTTTGATTGCGGCGAACAATAAATTCAAATCTTGTTGGAATAAATTATTCAAGGCATTAGCGATATTCAGGCACCGATGTAACGGGCGTAAAGGGAACGGGCTACGGTGGGATCAGTGGTGCCTTTAACAATGGCGCGGCCGTCGGCGAAAACAGTCATTTCATAAGGAGCAATGCAAAAACGAAGGAGGAAATCGTTGTGGCGCACGCCATCGACACTGCGCGCGAGGCGCAGCTGCAATGCTCCAAGGTCTAGGGAGCGACTGTGCTCGTGAATCTGGACGGAATCTCGGCCACACATCGTGATGTGTGGTTGGGCCTGTCCTTCTAAATAAGAGTATTCATGTTTGGCGCAGGCGCGGCAATCGGGATTGCGGCTGACATGAACAGATTGAAAACGGCCGGTCCACACGTCACAGGAAATGAGTCGACCGTGCAAGGCCGCCGGGTTGCCGGAGAGGAGCTTCATGGCTTCCGCCACCTGCAAGGAGGCAATCAAATTGACGATCGCTCCGAGCACACCGATGGTGTCGCAGGTCTCCTCCATGCCGGTGTCAGTGTCGGGACTCTGGAGTTGGCAAGCAAGGCAAGCGGTGACGCCGGGTAAAACGGTCATGGTGAGGCCATAACTTGCGACCGCAGCAGCGTAAATCCAAGGCCGCCCTTGCTTGACCGCAAAATCGTTGATCAAAAAGCGGGTTTCAAAATTATCCGTGCCGTCAAGAATGAGGTCGAAACCGCCGAGCAACTCATTGATGTTGCGCGGGTTGATATCGGCAACGAGACCTTCGATGGAAACGCTGGAATTAATGGCCTTTAGTTTGCGCGCTGCGGCGACCGACTTGGGAAAAGTTTGGCTCGCGTCGTCCTCGTCGAAGAGAGTCTGGCGCTGCAAGTTGGAAGGCTCCACGAAATCGCGATCGACGACGCAAAGGTGGCCGACGCCTGCGCGAGTCAGAAGACTAGCGGAGGCCGCGCCAATGGCTCCGCAGCCAACGATTACCGCGCTCGAAGCGAGTAAACGCTCTTGGCCCTCAACACCAAGGGGATCAAAAAGTATCTGTCGCGAGTATCTTTCCCGAAGAGAGTCTGGCACGAATGGGCGGCCCCGGGCGGGGCTTCACATAGGAGCCCGCAGGAGCGATGATAACGCCAAACACAACGGAACGGGCAACGCCGCTGTGCTACGCTTCGTCAGAGATTACTAGGACATGAAATTGAACTGGGCCAACGGGTTGCGGGGACTCCTCTCGCTCGCGCTCCTCAGTGGAGTTGCGGCTGTCCACGCACAAACTTCGTCAAGTGGGTCCACCCCAAATGAAGCGCAAGAACCGATGGTATTCGCGACAAGGATTGTGACGGAAGACGGACACATCTTGCACCAGCCCGCCAAGGGCATAAAAGTGGAAGCGGGTAAGCCGCTCGATTCCGGCAAAGTGGCAGAAAGCCTGCGATTGTTATATCGCACTGGCGATTATTCGGACATACGCGCGACCATAACAAATGTTCCAGGCGGAGTGCGGCTAGATTTTGTCGTCAGGGAAAGCCTGTTTTTTAACGAAGTGTTGATTGAAGGCCTGATCTCGCCGCCCAGCGAAGCATCCGCCGCGGCCGCCACACAACTGAATCTGGGTCAACCCTACCAGCGCGATCTCGTGGAAGAGGCGGCAGAGCGATTACGCGAGACGCTTCGGCAGGACGGGCTATACACAGCGGTGGTTACGGCAGAGACAGTGCCGCATGCTGAGACACATCAAATGAATGTGATCTTCCACATAAGACCCGGGCCGCGCGCCAGAGTGGCAAGGGTTCAGCTGAAGAATGAAACGGAGTTTTCGGATGCGGTGATTCTAAAGCAGTTCAAGATGAAAGAAGGGAGGGAAATTACTTCCGCTCGCCTGCAAAACGGCACGGATAAAATTCGAAAATTCCTGGTGAAAAAAGGAAATCTGATTGCGCGTGCGGTGGTGCGCCGTGGCACGTATGACCCGGTCAGCAACACTATTTCGCTAGACCTGGAAGTAGCTCAGGGGCCGCGCGTGGAACTGCTGGTGACCGGAGCGAAATTCTCGAGGGGCGAGTTACGAAGATTAGTGCCCGTTTATCAGGAAGGCGCAGTCGACGCCGACCTGCTTGAGGAAGGCAAACGCAACCTGCGAGAGCGACTGGAGCGGTTGGGATATTTCGATTCGAGTGTCGATTACACCACGGAGACGCAGCAGACGGCAAGCAGTCCCAACGGATGGAGGGGCACCGAAGAAGTCATTACCTACCACGTCGTGCGCGGGGACAAACACAAGTTGGTCAGCATCGAGGTAACCGGCAATCGCTATTTCAGCTCCGAACTGCTGAGGAGTCGGCTGCAAGTTGCGAAAGGCGCGTTCGCGACTCCCGGAAGATTCAGCCGGCGACTGGTGGAATCAGATGCACAGTCAATTCGCAACCTGTATATGGCAAACGGATTTCTGGAAGCGAAAGTCGATGCGGTGACGGATGACAACTATAAAGGTAGAACGGGTGACCTGGCGATCAAGTTCAACATCCTGGAAGATAAGCAAACGCGGGTAGCTTCGCTGAAATTGGAAGGGGTGCACGCGTTCAAGGAAGAAGAACTACTCGGAGACATCGCATCAACTCCAGGGCAGCCATATTCCGATTTCAACGTAGCGACGGATCGTGACGTAATTCTGGCGCTGTATTTCAACGACGGATTTCCAGAAGCGAATTTCACTTCAACAGCGGAACGTGTGAAGCCGGAAGCGGCCGCCAGCGAGGAGGTCGGGGAAACTGGAGCTCCTGGGTCTACGAGAGATAAAGAAAAAAACAAGGAAACCAAAAACAATTCCAAGAGCACCATCAAACAGGCTCCTCCAGTGCGGTTGACCTACCACATCGAAGAAGGCCCACAGATACGAGTTCGCAAAGTACTCTATTCCGGATACGAGCACACGCGGCTTGGGGTCATTAAGCGCGAAGTGGAAGTGCAACCGAACGGGCCGCTGCGGCAAGGCCAGGTAGTTGAAACGCAACGACGGCTCTACAACATGGGAGTGTTCAATCGCGTGACGATCGAGCCGCAAAATCCAACCGGTACCGATCTGGATAAAGACATCGTGGTGCTCGTGGAGGAGGCCAAGAGATATACGCTGGCTTACGGCGGCGGATTTGAAGTTCAGCGACTGGCGAGCACGTCTAATCCCGTGGGTGGAGAAGTGCAAGCGGCACCGCGTGGAGTTCTGGAAATTTCAAAACTGAACTTGACGGGACACGGCGATTCGCTGTCGCTAAAACTGCGGGGAAGCACGATTGAGAATCGTGCGCTGCTCACGTATACCGATCCCGATACGTTTGGGCACAAGGAATTCAGTTTTCAAGCCAATGCGTACACCGAAAAAACCCAAGACATCAACACATTCACGGAAATGCGGTACGAAGGCTCGTTGCAGTTGACACAACAAGTGACACCGCGAACAACGCTCATCTATCGCTATGTGTTTCGCAAGGTTTTGGTGTCGAATATCAACGAAACCATCAATCCGCTGGCGATTCCGTTGTTTCAGCAGCCAACTCTGGTTTCGCAGTTTGGCGTTACGTGGGTGCTGGACAGACGCGATAATCCGGCAGACGCGACGAAGGGCAGTTACAATAGCGCGGATTTTGGAGTGGCGGACGGGTATATCGGATCGAGCGCAAGTTTCTTGCGATTTTATTACCAGAATTCGACCTATTATCGAATCAAGAGGCGATTTAGTTTCGCGCGCTCAATTCGATTCGGCGGATTGATTCCCTATCGCGACACGGTGTCGCTGACGTTTCCTCCGCCGACAACTCCACCTTTGCCGACAGTCATCCCTTTGCCGGAACGTTTTTTTGCCGGGGGAGGCACATCGCTGCGCGGATTCGCGTTAAATCAGGCAGGACCGCGAGACCCGGTGACGGGGTTTCCGGTGGGCGGACAGGCTTTGCTGGTGCTGAACCAAGAACTCCGCTTTCCGATGCGCCTGCCGTATTTCGGAACGTCGTTGGGCGGCGCATTTTTTTATGACGGCGGGAATGTTTACAGCCGTTTAAGCCGGATCAGCTTTCGAGCGTCAGAGCCAAAACCGACGTTTAATGAAACCGATCCGGCGACCGAGACGTGCGTGACCAATTGCACCAACGAGTTAAATTACTTCGCGCATACCGTGGGCTTTGGACTGCGCTATGCCACGCCGGTAGGGCCGATTCGAATCGACATGGGCTATCAACTGAACCGTCCCGTTTTCGTGGTGCCATGCACCACACTTACCGGAGCAGTTCCAACGTGTCATAAAGCTGGGCAACTTCCCGGCTTCCAGATTTTCTTCAACCTGGGACCAAGTTTCTGATGTCTGGCAAGACAACTCCCAAAACGACGGCTTGGTTGTGTGCATTGATTATGGCCGTTGCGGTTGCGGCAGTAGATCTTGGCTTTGCCGGCAAGACTTTGGCGCAGGAGGTCATCGACCGCGTCGCGGCGCGAGTGGAGAATGACATTATTCTCTTGAGCGACGTACGACAGCTAGGGCGCTATCAATTTCTGGTAGACGGGAAATCCGAAACAGAGCCTCAATTACTGGACCGCTTGATCGATCAATGGGTGGTACAAAACGAGGCCGACGCTTCGCAATTCCCAAAGCCTTCGGGCGCTGAAATCGAGCAGAGCCTGACGGCGCTCGAAAAATCATTCAGCTCGCCGGAGCAATACGAGGCGCGGAAAAAAAAGAGCGGTTTGAACGATCTGCAAGTGCGGGATAAGGTAGCGACGCAACTGTACCTGACAAATTATCTGGATTCGCGGTTCCGTCCCACGGTGCAGGTAGACGCCAAAGCCATCGAAGATTTTTATAACACGGCGGTGCTTCCGCGAGCGAAAGCACGTGGGCAGGACCCTCCGACGCTAGAAGCGTCACGGGAAATTATTCAGGAAGCGCTAATCCAGGAGAGTATCAACGCCCAGGCTGATCAGTGGTTGAAAGAAAGTCGGGCACGTATTCACGTGCAACGCCTGCTGGAAGAAGGAACGAAATGACGCGGGCAAGCCGCGTTCGGAGATTCCGGTGGTTGCGTCACGTTGCCTGGGTGGTGGCAGTGAATGTTCTTTTGGTGCTGGCGGGGGTAATTTTCTTTTTTGGAAGCGGGTTAGGCAATCCGCTGATCCGCAGGGTGTTGGTAAAGCGGTTGGAAACGCTGACAGGCGGACGAGTGGAATTACGGACGCTCTCGATCAAGTGGCTGTCGTTGCGAGCCACAGTGAAAGGGCTTGAGATTCACGGCCTCGAGCCGGCGGGAACAGAACCGCTATTTACAGCGGAAGAAGCGCAAGCCGGAATACGCATCGATTCGCTGTGGGGACACAAAGTTTCGCTGGATGCGCTACTGGTCAGACAACCGCGCGTGCACATTCGTATCGAAAAGAACGGCACCTTGAATGTGCCGAAGCTGCAGCGACCGCCAGGAACCAAGCCGTTCACACAAACCGTGCTGGATATGCATATTCGACACCTAAAGATGGCAGACGGCTGGGTTTTATATAACGACGCGCAGATGCCGCTGGCCGTAGAAGGAGACAACCTGCAGTTGACGGTGGACGCAAGCGGACCACTCGAACATTTGCTGTACGTTGGAAACCTTGACTGGCAGAACGTGACGTATACAGCGCATAGTTTTGTGCCGGTTCCCGTCGGCATTTCAGCAAAATTCACGCTTTCCGCGGATGGACTCACCCTGGAGCAAGGAGTGATTAGCGCAGCCCATTCGCATGTGGATGCGCAAGCGGAGCTGACCAATTTTGCGAACCCCCGATGGAGCATGCGCTATCGCGGATGGTTGGAGCTGGTCGATCTCCGCGATATGTTCCGTCAGCCGCTGGTTCCCACGGGAAGGGCCGACGTGCATGGAGAGGGAACGTTCGCCGACGGACAGTTTCATGGAACCGGCAGTTACGCCGGACGAGACATTGCGTTACCCTACGATGATTTCCACGCCAGCGGGCTAACCAGCAGGGGAACATTTCAGATCAATAACAAGGGTCTGGAAGTACGAGACTTTTACGCCAGGGCACTAGGCGGAGTGGTCACCGGCGTGGTCACCTTGCGGTTTGCGGGCCTGCAATTTCGCGCCGACACGCACGTCGCGAATTTCAGCCTGGCGACGCTATTACCGGCTATTGAGCATCACGGGTTTCCGATCGACGAATTGCATTGGGATGCGCGACTGGATGCGGACACGGTAGAAGTTTGGAGCGGCGCCTTCCTGCACTTTGCCATTTCCGGAAAAACGCAGTGGACGCCGGAGGAGCACACCGCGGCGGGACACGAAGCGGTGACGGCGGACTGGCACTTCGCGTACAAGTATGATCCCAACCTTTTTACCGTAGTGTCCGGCACATTTTCAACGCCAACTACACACGGCGCTATTTCCGGGCTGCTTGCTCCGCACGACTCGGCAATGGATATAAAGTTTGCGACGACATCGCTGCAAACTTACAAAGATTTCATTAATTCCCTGCGCGATGCGCCGCCTAGGTCCGAGGACGTGAATCAACCCTTGTCGGGGCAAGCAAGCTGGGATGGAAAGTTAACCGGCCCTTCGGGCAAGCCGACATTTTCTGGACATGTCAGCGGAGAGAATGCCCGGTACGGCTTGGTCATTCTGGATTCGCTGGATGGCGATCTGATTTATTCACCGTCGGAATTGTCACTGTCGCGGGGGCATGCGCGGCGCGCAGAAACCTCAAGCTCCATTGAGCTCAAGTTGGAGCTTACCGATTGGAGTTTTCTTGCGGATAATTCCTGGACCGCGGATGCCAGCCTCGAAAGAACGCCCCTGGAAGGATTACAGCAGCTTTTAGGGATGTCGTATCCAGTGCGAGGCAGTTTAACAGGTGATTTTCACGGCCGCGGAACACGGAACCACCCAATGGTCACGGGACTTTTTGATCTGGCAGACGGAAATGTTTATGGAGCTTCTTTCAACCGGCTGCGCGGACAACTGAACGCCAGCTCAGAGGAAGTTCGCATCAACAACGCGGAACTTCGATTTTTCCCCATCGGACAGGAAAAAGGACGCGGAGCCGGTATCGTGACGGGGAGCGCGGCATACCGCTTTGGGGACACGACCATTTCCGCGGATCTGGTGGGCGCGGCGCTGCCGTTGGAAAGCGTTGGCATGCTGCAAACCACTATTCCGGTTGGCGGGCAAGTTACTTTCCGATTGAAGGCGGAAGGCCCGGTGCAGGCGCCCACGGGAAACGGGACATTCCGTGTGACGGATTTGCGAGTCGGGCAGGAAGTGATTGGAAGCTTTGATGCCAATTTAACTTCGGACGGGAAAACAGCGCGGGTGGAACTCAGCTCAGCGATGAGCACCGGGGAAGTTTCCGGAGGATACACGTTGGGACTTGCGAGTCCGTTCCCAGTCGAAGGAACGCTTTCAATCAAGAATATAAATCTAGATCCATTCCTGCTGGCGGCACTGCATTTAAGACAATTCAGCGGACATGGTCAAGCCGAGGGCGACGTTTCGCTGAAGGGCTCGTTGAAAGAACCGCGGGGAATTGTGATGGACGCAAATTTTTCGCGGCTGGCGCTGAACTATGCGAACGTGCAGCTCGAGAATAGCGGGCCGGTGAAATTTCGCTCTTCGCGAGATAGCCTGGAAATTGATCCAGTGACCATGCACGGCACGGATACAAACATCAAGATTGGTGGGTCGGTGCAGTTCACGGGGAAGCGCCCCGTTGCACTGCGGCTCGATGGCGCCGTCGACCTGCGATTGCTCAGGCTTTCGATTCCGGATATGGATGTGCATGGTGCGGCACAAATCAATGCGGCGGTGGAGGGCACGCTGGACCGCCCGCGCGTCACCGGGCGCGTGCACGTCGATGATGTGTCGCTGCGCGCAGCGGATTTCCCGACGGGCCTCAGCGCACTAAAAGGGGACCTGATTTTTGATACGACGCGCCTGTTTTTCAGCGACGTAACCGCGGAAGTGGGAGGCGGTACGCTGCAACTTTCGGGCAGCGTCAATTACGGAGAGGGTCCACTGCGGTATGACTTGACAACTACCACGGACCGCGTGCGCATTCGCTATCCCGAAGGTATGAGCTGGCTGGTGGGCGGATCTCTGCGGCTGAGCGGATCAACCAACTCGGGAGTGATGTCGGGAAAAGTTACCGTGCAGCGCGTGACGCTGACGCAAGGATTGGAAACCGCGGGCGTGCTCGTGTCTTCGAAGCAGGGGATTTCGGGACCAACGACGAACTCATCGTTCCTGCGTAACTTACAGTTCGACATTGAGGCTGGCTCCAGCCCGGACGCGCGCATGGAATGGCCTGGCGCAGAGTTGGAAGCGGACGCAAGCTTGCGGGTACGCGGAACGTGGGAGCACCCCATTATATTGGGACACATTCACCTTCTGTCGGGCGATTTGTATTTCGCGGGCAATCGCTATCGTGTGGCGCGAGGCGATGTGAATTTCGCAAATCCGTTCCGGCTTGATCCGGTGTTGAACGTGGAAGCGTCCACCCGAGTTCAGCAATATGAGATTACGCTGAACTTCAGCGGGCCTTCCAGCAAGCTGGCGCTGGCTTACCGCTCCGATCCTCCACTGCCTTCAAATGACATTGTAACGTTGCTGGCGCTGGGGCAGCCTAGCTCGGAGGGGACTTCGCGCAGCGGTACTGGCCAAAGCGCATCTTCAGGCGCCACAGCGATCCTTTCCGAGGCGGTTAACGCGCAATTGGGGGGAAAGCTGGAACGGCTATTTGGAATCACGCGGCTGCGAGTCGATCCGGGCCTGACCACCATTGGATCGCCTAGCTCTGATCAAAATGCAGGGGCGCGGGTTACCGTGGAACAGCAGGTGGGGCGCGACCTGACGATCACATACGTGTCGAACGTGAGCTCGACGCAAGAGCAGGTAATTCAGGTGGAATATGTAGTGACCCGCAACATTTCCGTGGTTGCCTTACGCGATTACAATGGCACATTTGGCATCGACTTGATCTTCAAGAAGCGATTCAAATAGCCGAGTGCCGGTGCACACTCCGAAAATCAGGGGCGTTGGAAGATAGGCCGCATCTGGTCCTGAATTGCTGCCTGCGGCTTATTGCCAGTAATGAACGCTTTGTTTTCGGCATCTTCCAATTGCAGCGCTTCCAGAGAATCGTGCGCGGCGCTAGCGGCGGCCGCTTGTTGAACGGCCGAAACCTCTTTAGCAATTTTAGTTGATTCCGCGGCGAATTTCTGGCCGAGCGGCGAAGAGAAGAAATCCAGCAATCCTTTTATTTCGTCATCGGTAAAGTGCTTGTCATAAATATTCGCAATCTGCTGCAACGCGCGTTGCTGGTCGAAATTTTTCTGGAATGTTTCCGCCGCCTGGCTGATCGCGGCCTGGCGCGCGGCTTGATTCAAAGCATCGGCTGACGACGCCGGAGCGACGGTGCGTAGCTTTTCGCGATACTGAGCAGCGGATTCGCTCGAGGCGGCTTGCAGTTGGTCCTTGGCACCGACGAATTGCAGTAGCGCGCGAAGGTCCGCGTCCTTGGCGGGATCAATGGATTTAGACGCCGTGGTGATGGCGGCCTCAGGCGCCGAGGCCTGCACGGGATTTTGCGAGCCTCCCTGAGTAGCGATGATAAATGCCGCGACGTAAATTGCGATAAGTGCGAGCACTGCCTTCATGAGTTCCTCCGTGGCCTAGGTCTTGTCCCTTCCACTGAAGCAATTGTAGAAAATAGACGGGGTTTAGCGATGGAACGCGAGGGCCAGTGATGCCGCGAGCTTTACCGCCGTTTCGTTCAGGTTGAGGAACTGCCCTTAGGGCTCAGTCAAAAATGAGAAGAAACTAATCCAAATTCGGGAGGGTATGCGATTGAGATGGTTGCCGCGGAGTCTGTTAGGATGCCGCTCCATGGACGACGAGCACCAGAAGTTCAGGCAAACCCATGAGGTTGCGAATAGCGATCAAATTATTGATCGCGAGGCGGGACTGCATAGAAATTTGACGTCGCGGCAAGTGGCAATGATTGGGCTCGGTTGCACGATTGGCACAGGTCTATTTTTGGGGAGCGCCATCTCAGTAAAGCTGGCCGGGCCCGCAGTGATTTTGAGTTTTCTTCTGGGCGCGCTGATCACCGTCCCGGTGATGTGGGCACTGGCGGAAATGGCCGCTGCGCATCCGGCCGCAGGTTCTTTTGGGTTGTATGCGGAAATGTACGTGCATCCATGGGCCGGCTTCGCGATTCGTTACACATACTGGTTGTGCCTGGTTTTCATTGTCGGCAGCGAAGTTGTGGCGGCCTCTATTTATTGCAAATACTGGATGCCAGCGGTGCCCGGGTGGATCTGGATTGCGGCGTTCTCGGTAGGAATTCTGCACGTAAATACGATCACCGTTAAGAGTTTTGGCTCGTTCGAATATTGGTTCGCAATGATAAAGGTTGTGACGATTGTGGCGTTTCTAATTCTGGGGGCGGCTCTTTTATTCGGTGTGGGGTTCCCGCGCATCGGCGTCGCGAACTACACGGAACATGGAGGGTTCTTTCCTAACGGGTGGAGCGGGGTAGGTCTGGGGGTGACCATGGCGATTTTCAGTTACCTGGGACTGGAAATTGTAGGCGCCACGGCTGGTGAAGCAGCCAATCCCGAGCTTGCAGTGCCGCGTGCGCTGCGGCGCACGCTTGCGGTGCTGGTGCTCTTCTATTTAGGCGGGTTAGCCATTGTGGTGGGAATCGTACCGTGGAACGAACTGGAAGTAGCTGAAAGTCCGTTCGTGCGCGTGTTCCGTTCGGTGGGGATCCCGGGAGCCGCAAGCGTGATGAATTTTGTGGTGCTCACGGCCGCTCTTTCCAGCGCGATGTGCAATTTGTATTTCACGTCAAGGCTGCTGTTTTCGCTGGCGCGGGGTAGATGCGCTCCAGCGGCGCTGGGAAAATTAAGCAAGCGCGGAATCCCAGTAGCGGCGGTGATGGCTTCAGGTATCGGCCTGATCATCGCGATATTACTTTCTCGATTTTTTGATGGAAAGGCGTTCGTATACATGATTGGAGTGGCATTCTTCGGCGGGCCCTTCGTGTGGATTATGATTCTGGTGACCCATCTGGCGTTTCGGCGCGCGAACAAACGGATGGGGAAAGCTGTGCTTAAGTTCGCGCCGCCCGGGCCATGGAGTTCCCTATTTGGGCTGTCAGCGCTGGTTGCGGTGCTCATTTCCACCTGGTGGGTGCCGGGATTTCGCGTGACCATGGAAGCGGGACCAGTATGGCTGGGATTCATTACGGTGTGCTACCTGGTCTGGTCGCGGATCGGGCGCGAGACACACAAGGCTTAGGGTTGCGCTCAGGAAGATATTTAGATCAACGCCATATCCACCGACATAACGTTTGCCCACTCCCGCTTATGGCGGCATGATTGAGGTGCGAAGCCGCGCGTTTGGCGTACGCGCCTGCCTTTAACTGGGAAACTTCATGACTGACCTTCTCGAGTGGCGCGGCGAATTTCCCATCCTGGATGAGTCTACCTACATGATCAGCAATTCGCTGGGAGCGATGCCACGCGCGGTATACGAGAGTATGCGCGCGTACGCAGACTCTTGGGGCAACCGCGGAATTCGCGCATGGGAAGAGTGCTGGTGGGACATGGCCGTGGGCGTGGGCGACAAGATCGCTCCACTGATCGGCGCGGGAAGCGGAGAAATATCCCTGCACCAAAACGTCACGATCACACAAGCGATCATCAGCTCGTGCTTTGACTTTAAGAGTCCGCGAAACAAAGTCGTGATGGTGGCGCAGGAATTTCCGTCGGTGCAGTATTTTTATAACGAGCAGCGACGACTGGGAGCACGAGTCGAGACCGTGCCAAGCGCGGATCCGGTACGGATTGATCTGGACAAGCTGCTGACTGTGATCGACGAGACTACGCTGCTAGTACCGATTTCGCTGGTACTGTTTCGCAGCTCGTACATCGTAGATGCGCGCGCGATCATTGAACGCGCTCACAAGGTCGGGGCGCATGTGGTTCTGGATACTTTTCAGGCGACAGGCGTTATACCTGTGGACGTTCGCGACCTTGCTGTGGACTTTGCGGTAGGCGGAGTTTTGAAGTGGCTTTGCGGCGGGCCCGGTGTCGCGTATATGTACGTGCGCGAAGATTTGCGCGCGAAGCTGAAGCCGGCGCTGACCGGCTGGCTGGCGCACCGGCGGCCGTTCGGATTTGAAACCGGGGCGGTGGACCGGCGTGAGGATTCGTTTGGATTTCTGAATGGCACCCCACATATTCCCGCGTTATACGCTTGCCAGCCGGGTTTGGAGATTCTGAACAAGGTGGGCGTCCCGGCGATACGCGAAAAATCGGTGCGACTGACTTCGCGGCTTTTCGCGGGGGCGAAAGCCCGCGGGTGGCGCGTGAATACTCCGGAGAATGCGGCCGAACGCGCGGGGACGGTCTCTGTGGAATGTCCGCACGCGGCAGAGGTCTGCCATGAGTTGGTGGCGCGCAACATTCTCGTGGATTACCGGCCAAAAGCGGGGGTGCGGATCTCGCCGCATTTTTACAACAGCGAGAAAGAGTGCGAGTTCACGCTGGGGCAGATGGACGAGATTGTGCAAACGCTGGATGGCGCCACGACGTTGCGAAATGGGGCGGCATGAGCGCGTCTAACTTCGACCTGTCCATTGTTATTCCTTCTTACAACGAAGAAAAACGTCTACCGGCAACGCTGGAACGCATTGCCCAATATTTGCCGACCCTTGGGCTGCGCACGGAAGTGCTGATCGTTGACGATGGCTCGCGCGACTGCACGGCGGAAGTGGCGGAATCGTTTCGCAGAACAATATCGGGATTGCGCTTGCTGTCCAATGGAAAGAATCGCGGAAAGGGCTACAGCGTACGCCACGGAATGCTTGAAGCAGAGGGCGACATAGTGCTGTTCACGGATGCTGATCTTTCGGCGCCCATCGAAGAGTCGGACAAGTTAATTGCGGCGCTGAAAGAAGGCTACGACGTGGCCATCGGATCTCGGGCGTTGAATCGCGCGCTGATCAGCACGCACGAATCACCATTTCGCGAGTTCGCCGGAATTATTTTTAATAAAATCGTGCGTATCATGCTGCGGTTGCCGTTCGTAGATACACAGTGCGGCTTCAAGGCTTTCCGGCGGAAACGCTGCCAGATTATTTTCGAGCAGCAACGTATTGAAGGATTTGGATTCGATCCGGAATTGTTGTACCTGGCAAGGCATCACGGGTTGCGAACCATTGAGATTCCGGTGCGCTGGGGACATTCACCAGCAACTAAGGTCAGCATGTTGCGAGACAGCCTGAAGATGTTTGTGGATATATTTGTGATTCGTTGGAATGCCTTGAGCGGACGATACACGCGCGAGGGCCGGAGCGCGGTCGCTTCGTAGGGTGACTTAGAAGGTTGTATTTCAACCTCAATACTTTATAGTATAAAGTACTTGACACAACCTCCCCAAGTTTGTTAATTTCCCTCCATGCTGAAAAGCAGCTCTGTGCCCATTCACAGGCCCGGACCGATTCCCATCGATGCGCGGGCCGCAGACCACCTTCGGTATATCCGCGAAACCATGGAGTCGGCCGCAGAATTTACCGCGGTGCCGGGTTGGGGCGGCGTGGCCATGGGCCTTACGGCTCTGGCGGCGGCCGTGATAGCTTCACGACAGACTACGCCGCGGGCGTGGTTTGGCGTGTGGCTTGTAGAGGCGGTCATTGCGGTAGCAATAGCGGCTCCTGCTGCGGCAACAAAAGCACATCGGGCGAACGCGAAATTGTTTTCTGGTCCTGGGCGCAAATTTCTTCTAAGTTTTGCGCCGCCGATCATGGCCGGCGGACTGCTGACCTTTGCATTCTACAGTTCGGGCTCGATGACCATGTTGCCGGGCGTGTGGCTGCTGTTGTACGGGGCTGCAGTCGTGACCGGTGGTGCGTTTTCCGTCAAAGTAGTGCCGGTGATGGGACTGTGCCTGATGGCACTGGGCGGGTGTGCGTTGTTTGCGCCTGCAGCATGGGGAGATTTTTTCATGGCGGGAGGATTTGGGTTGGTACAAATCGCTTTTGGCATCTGGATCGCAAGGCACTACGGAGGGTGATGAAATGGCAAAGTCTTCTGTAGCGCCTCAAGACCGGTTGCCGCGTTCCAAGCACCGCGAAGAGTCTGTTCCAGTGGTGCGCGAGCAAACACGGGAGGCGGTTTCGCCTGACCTGGACCGCCTGATTCACGAACGCATCCGGCTAGGGATTGTAAGCGCGCTGGCAGTTAACCGGTCTTTGACGTTCAACGAACTGAAGGCTCTGCTGAAGACCACGGATGGGAACTTAAGTGTGCATGCGCGGAAACTGGAAGAGGCAAATTATATTGTGTGTTCGAAATCGTTTGATGGACGGTTACCGAAGACGGAATACCGCCTGGCGGGTGCGGGCCGAAAAGCGCTGGAGCGCTATCTGAATCACATGGAGGCGTTGATCCGCGCTACGCGAGAGGGATAAACGGGAGCAGTGGGCTGGCGTGGGCGGCCCCATTTTTTTGGTCAGCCGACTTTACGTTGCAGAGTAGTTTGTACTAATGATAAACACACCAAGATACTTGAGATGGCGATGCTAACTTCGATTGAGGCGAGCAGCACCGCGCGGCCTCCCGAGAGGGGAATTCATGTAGCGATTATTTCCGATGGGAACGGGCGGTGGGCGACATCGAAAGGACTGCCTCGCTCGGCGGGACACCGGGCCGGGGCTGAGGTGGCGCGTGAACTTATGGAGGCGGCGCCAAGTCTGGGGATTCATATACTGACGCTATTCGCGCTGTCTTCGGCCAACTGGCAGCGGCCTGCTGCAGAGGTGGCGAGTATCTTGCGGCTCCTGCACGAGTACCTGCTGACGGAACCTTCGCATTGCGTGGAGGAAAGCGTAAGACTAAGTGTAATCGGGCGCCGCGACCGCTTGCCGACGAACTTACGTCAAGCGATTCACGATGCGGAAGCGGCCACGGTTGGCGGGAGGGCGTTACATCTTCGGCTGGCTATCGATTACTCCGCGCGCGAAGCAATTTTCCTAGCAGCGTGCCGCTTCTATAAGGTAACTGAGCTTTCTTACGAATCGTTTGGGAAATTGCTGGAGGAGTTCAAGCGGGGCGGTTCTACAGATGTGGATTTGCTCATTCGCACCGGAGGCGAACAAAGGATTTCTGATTTTCTATTGTGGGAATGTGCATTTGCCGAATTTGTGTTTTTGCAGAAGCGGTGGCCGGACTTTACGGCTGGGGATTTGAAGAGGGTGGTGGAGGAATTTGGCTTGCGAGAGCGGACTAGGGAGACACTACCAGCAACTGCATCGGGATGATCATCGTTAATTTAAGTCGCCAAAAACTCTTAATTGTATAAACCTAACACGGAAATTGAACAGAAACCCGCCCTCAAAATCAAGTATGTGCACCCTTTGCATTTTGGTAATTTCAGAGAGTGTATGAGAGTTGTATCTTACTTCATTTGAGCGCGGGCGCGGTTCATAGTGAAGGCTTTGTGCAGAATACGCAAAGCGGTTTCAGTTAAGTGAAAGCGGGATAGGTCGTCTTCTTTAGCGAATTCGAGAGCGGTCACATCGCTTGCGGCGGCATGCTCACCGCCGATGCGTTCGCAAAGATAGTCGGCGATGACATAGTGGTAGCGCGGCTTGGCCCGCGTATCGGTGGCGCCGGAAACATTTTCGGCGTGGACGATGCGTTCGAAGACTTCGATGAGCTCAAGTACTCTAATGTGCAGGCCGGTTTCTTCGAGAAGTTCCCTGGTAACCCCCTCCTCCAGAGTTTCACCCAATTCCAGCATCCCTCCCGGAATGGACCACTCGCCACGTAATGGCTCGCTGGCCCGCCGGATCAGCAGGGCCCGGTCTTGGTCGATCACGACACCGCCGACACCGACGCGAGGGTGTTCAGGAAATTCGCGGGAAGAAGCCATTCTTGTTCACTGGCACCTTCCATGCCAGAGATTTTTCTTGGCGCACAGCCGTTTCAGGTACACGGTTGACTTCGCACAGCGGAGTATATAATACGATTCACGGCAGTCAGCGGGCTTCGCGAGCTGCCGGGTTCAAAACTCGATGGAGGATGAAGCCGTGATTCGCTGCCCTGAGTGTTCCACCGAAATTGATGTCGACGAAGACGAAGTGGAAGAAGGCGAGATTTTGAGCTGCCCGGAGTGCGAATCGGAGATGGAAGTCTCGCAAATCCACCCGGTGCATCTGAGCGTCATCTCGGACGATGAAGAAGATGATGACGAAGAAGAGGACGAGGAGGAAGTTGAGGTAGCCGAAAACGGCGATTTACTCGACGAGGAAGAAGAAGAGGAAGAGCTAGACGAAGAGTGAAGGTTGTTTCCTTTTGGAGTATGCTCGTACCTCCAGCGAAATTGCGCACATGTAAGCACCCCGGGAGCAGCGTGATGCATCGGAAGCGCTGGATCAGCGTGCTCTCTGCCGCATTGGTCTTCCCCATCTTGCCGCTTTTGGCCCGGCGAGGTCCGGCATTGTCGGATGCAAAGCCGACAAGTTCGCAGGAACCTGAGACAACTCAGCAGCCAGCGGTTCCGCCAGCACAGCCGCGACAACCCGCGACTGCTGATAGCTCCTCAACGCATAAGAAAGCTGGTAGCCATGCCAACGATTTTCTAATCACGGGCACCGTTTTCGATAATCACGGATTGTCTTTGAAGGGCGTACGGCTACGAATTCGGCGCGAGAGTGAGAAGAAAAATCGTTGGGAGACGTACACCAATTTTCGGGGGGAGTTCGCTATTCGTGTGCCGCAGGGCGAAGACTACGAGGTCGAAGTACAAACCAAAGGATTTGCGAAACAATCGCGCACAGTGGATGCCAATCAAGGCACGGATCAAAAAGTGATTTTTCACATGGAGCCACCGAAGGGGGGCAAATAGTGAGGTACCAACGAGCGTTTATCGGAGCGATTGCATCTCTTTTCATGCTGGCAGCATTTGGTAACGCGCAAGAGGGGAAGCACGAGTCACAATCGCGCAGCGTCCAGGGAGTGGTCAGCGATAAAGCCGAGAACCCGATTCCGTCTGGAGTGGTGTTTCTGAAGAATATGCGCACCAATGCGGTGCGCAGCTACATCGCCGATGAAACGGGAAATTACAAGTTCAGCGGACTCGATCCTAACGCTGACTATGAGATTCATGCGGAGAAAGATGGGGCCAAGTCACCTACGCGGGCGATTTCGAGTTTTGAGAGCCGCAAGGAGATTGTCGTGAATTTGAAGATTGACATGAAGAAGAGCTAGATGCACGCCTTGCACGGGGAATGATTTGTCCCGATCGAATCCGCCCCGTACTGTTGGAAATAAAAAAACGCGCCGTAAGTGCGGCGCGTTTTTCATTTTGGCGACGAGTATTCATTACTGCGGCTGAGCCAGAGGCTGCTGCGCAGGTTGGGTTGAGGCACCGATTTTGGTACCGATGACTTCTCCGCTGATGATGATTTCCACGCGACGATTCTTCTGACGGCCGGCGGCGGTTGAGTTGTCGGCAATGGGCATGCCTTCCCCGAGGCCGGCAGCGCTGATGGCGTTCATATCCACACCTTGCTGCACAAGGAAGTCACGCACCGTTGCGGCGCGCTGTTCTGAGAGTTTCTGGTTGAAAGTTTGGGAGCCGGTGGAGTCGGTGTGGCCTTCGACCTGAAGCCTCAAGCCCGGATAAGCGAGCACAATTCCAGAAAGCTTCGCGAGGGCTTCGCGAGCCGGGCTACGAAGAGTGTATTTGCCCGTGTCGAAGAGTACGTCGCCAATATTCACGACCAGCCCGCGCACTGTGTCGCGCGTTTCGAGAATGCGACTGAACTGTTCAAGCAGCCGCGCGCGTAATTCCTGCTTATCACGCTCGGACTGGGCGGCTTGCTGTTGAGCCTGCTGCGCCTGGGCTTGCGCGTCCTGAGCTTGCTGCGCAGCAAGGGCTGCTTGTTGAGCGGACTGGGCAGCTTGCTCGCGGGCCTGCTGCTCCTGCAACATGGCGGCTTTGCGTTGAGCGTCGGCTTCCGCGCGAGCTTTGGCTTCCTCGGCGGCGGCCACTTCTGCCTGCATTCTTTGACGATCGGAGTCAGCACGCTGGCGCGCTTCCTCTTCCTGAGCTTCCCTGGCACGGCGCGCGGCTTCGTCAGCGGAACGTTGCTGTGCAGCGACGCGTTCGTCTTCTTGGCGCTTTACGGCAATGTTGCGGGCATCTTCGGCGGCTTGCACCGCGTCGCGTGAAGCCGTGGCCACGGCCTTGTGCTCCTTGCGCATCTGATAATCCTCAGCGCGATGCAAAGCGTCTTCGGCTTTAACCCAGGACTCAGGTGCGTAGCGATCGGCGCCCTGAGCTTTGGCAATGCGCAAGGCGTTGCGAGCTTCGTAGAGATACAGCGGCACCTTGGAATCGGTGGCATAGCGCTCAAGGCGCATATTGTCGTAGGTGCCGCGCTGCAGAAGCTCGAATTTCGCGTCAACGGTGCTGACGGTTCCCTTGGTATCGCCTCGCACGACATTCTCAATGACAACTACTTCGCTGGGGAAACTAACAGCGAAATAGGGCTCAGCAGTGACGATCATGGCGAAAGTCTGAAGATTCGTGGTGACCTGGAGCTTGCCTTTACTGGCGTCGAGAATCAGTTCGCCTAGATTGTTGGGATTGCCTTCCGGAGAAATGGCCCACAGAACGTAAGTCAAATAAGCAGAACCAAAGCCGGACGCGGGCTCGAGATGATCAAATTCCGCTTTGATGGCGATGCGGCCACCTCTGGCTTGAATGTCGGCCTTACCTTCGGCTCTGGGCATGAGTGGCGTGCCCTGAAAATCAATCTTTGTCGATGTGCGATCGCGATAGTTGACAGCTTGAACAGTCCGGGAAACATGAATGTTTATAAGCGAGGTGGACTGCCCATCTTGGTTTCGCCCGCCTTGGGGAAGGGCATTTGCTGCCGGGATAAAGAACAGACCTAAGGCCAAACCGCAGATTAACTTGCTCATATTTCCTCGACTCTCTGGACAGTAGTGGACTCGGGGAAGAACTTCGAACCTTCAACCCGCGGGGATTGTACCCTGCGGTAGCGGCGCTCCATATCGGGAGAAGACCTTATGTACCCAGATGAGCACCGTCCTTGACCAAAAGCCTCATAACTAAAAGAAGAACAGTTCCCGCAAACCGGTCTAAAGGTGATTCGGCGTACGGTATATTCGAGGCAGGGCAAATTGTAAGTTCTGCGAGAACGAGAAGAAGATCAGCACGTTTGAGGCTTTGCAGCATGATTGTTCTACCTGTATTTGCCTTCCTGTTGTTCTATTTGATTCTGCGCAAGAAAGGCATTGACGAGCGAAGGGCGTTTCTTGCGGCTGCAACGTTTTTTGGCACGAGTATTGTGGTCATCACCGAATGTTTAAGCGTTCCGCGACTGGTGACGCGCGGTGGCGTAGCAATCAGTTGGTTCCTGGTCTGTGTGATCTGCCTGCTGGTGTACCGGAAGATTGAACCGCCAGCGATTGATTTGCCTTGGAAGGGAGCCGAGGAACCGGAGAACGAGAGACTAGACGGAGTAACCAAAACGCTGCTGGGCGTTGCCGGGTTAATGGTGGTGTTGGTAGGAATCACTGCGCTGCTGGCGCCTCCTAGCGGCATCGACGCGATGGTCTACCACATGCCCAGAGTGGCGATGTGGATCAGCAACCACAACGTAAGTTTTTTCCCGACGCGAAATTACACGCAACTGATTTACGGGTCGTTTGCGGAATATTCGATCATGCAGTCGATCTTGCTATGGGGCAGCGATCGGCTGACCAACATGGTGCAATTTTTCTCGTGGATTGGTTCGGCGGTGGCAGTGTCTTACATCGTAAAAAAGATGGGCGGCGGCTCACGGGCTCAAGCTCTCGGCGCTTTGATTAGCCTGAGTATACCGGAAGGCGTGCTGGAGGCTTCCGGGCCCATGACCACGTATTCGAATTCCTTCTGGATTGCGACAACCACGGCATTTCTGTTGATGGCCAACGCTGATGCAGACTGGCTGAACACACTGTGCATTGGCTTGGCGGCGGGACTGGCGATATTCACGAAGGGTACCACGTACATTATTCTGCCCTTCATCGTGCTGGCGTGCTGGTCGGTGGCTTCGCGAAGTTCGAAGATTCTATTCCTGAAACGCACCGTTGTTTTTATCGCGCTGATAATGGTTACAAACGCACCGCAGTACTTACGAAATTACGAATTCAACGGCAAGCCGCTGGGCCTGCCGATGGACTACGGCGGCGTGCAGTTTAGAATTGAAGACATGGGAATACGAAGTACGCTAGCGAGCATCCTGCGAAATGTTTCGTTGCATACGGGGACGCCCTTTCAATCACTCAACATGGCGGAGGAACGTGGCTATCGCGGGGCGATGCGGGCCATTGGAGTGGACGCGGACGATCCACGACAAGTGATTTGGGGTGAGCCCTTTATTGTAAATCACTTGGCTATGCAGGAACTGCTGGCCGGAAACCCGATGCATTTCTTTCTGATTCTGCTGGCCCTGGGAATTGTTTTTGTAAAAGCGGGTGACCCGCGAAATCGTGCGCTGCTTTCATATTCACTGGGATTGCTAGCGGCCTTCATATCCTTCAGCGCACTTTTGAAGTGGCAGAGATGGTCGAGCCGATATCATCTGCCGTTTTTTGTATTGGGAGCAGTGATCATTGCACTGGTTCTAATGCGTTACGTGCCGCGCAAAGTCGTTACCATCATCGCCATCGTGATGGTTTCGTGGGCGCTGTTGAATGCTTCGATGAATCGTTACCGGTCGCTGATTCCCGTAGGCCGATGGTTGAGTGCGTACGGACCGCGTTCCTTGATGTATTTTGCTTACGAAAACGAAAACATGGCGCCATCGTATATTGCGGCCGCCAAGGCAGTGAACAGAACAGATTGCGCGAATGTCGGGATTGATTCGTACTCACCGTTAAGTGATCCGGACATAAAGCGAACTCCGGATTCATTTTTCACTTATCCGATTCTCGCGCTAATTCATGCCGATGGCCGAACACGAACAGCCTGGTTTGCGGGGGTGCATAACCTCAGCGAGCGTTACGCCGTGACCCAGCCACATCCTCCTGCCTGCGCGATTGTGTGCCTAGATTGCGCGACGGTTCCCGCCAAATGGCATGAGTATAGTTCCTTTCCGAACCATGAAGTGTTTGAGAACGCCGTCGTGTTCACCGGGGGGACAGAGACCGCACGTTAAGTGGCGTTGTTCCGAGTGCCCGATCCACGTTAGAAAGGAACTTCGTAGCGGGCAGCACCGTAGCGTCCGTTGACTGTTTCCTATCTCACCCCTAAACTTACTGCGCCATGCCGGAGCCAAAGCATCTCACTGGACAGACAATTTCCCACTATCGTATCCAGGAGAAACTTGGTAGTGGTGGGATGGGCGTGGTTTACCGGGCCGAAGATAGCCGACTTGACCGCAGCGTAGCTCTCAAGTTTCTTCCGGAAGATACACCGAATGATCCCCAAACGCTGGAACGATTTCAACGCGAGGCACGAGCGGCTTCGGCGTTAAATCATCCAAATATCTGCACGATTCACGACGTAGGGGAGTACGCGCAACGACCTTTCATCGTAATGGAGTTGCTTGAGGGGCAAACGCTAAAGTCGCGCATTGGCGGAAGACCCCTGGAACTCGACACCATCCTGGATCTGGGGATTGAAATTGCCGACGCGCTGGCAGCCGCGCATCAACGCGGAATCGTGCATAGAGATATAAAGCCAGCGAATATTTTTGTCACGGATCGGGGGCAGACCAAGATTCTCGACTTCGGTCTCGCCAAGATGACGCCGCGCCAACATGTTGCCGCAGAGGTCACGGTTGCGACGGACACGGACTTCCTTACGAGTCCGGGCACATCCCTGGGCACAATGGTGTACATGTCACCGGAGCAGGCGTTGGGCAAAGAACTGGACGCGCGCACCGACCTGTTCTCGTTCGGCACGGTGCTGTACGAGATGGCTACGGGCAGACTGCCTTTCCATGGAGATGCGTCCGCGGCCATTTTCGATTCGATTCTCCATGGGATGCCCAAACGCGTGAGCGCGCTGAATCCGGCGTTACCGGCAGAACTGGAACGAATCATCAACAAAGCGCTGGAGAAAGACCGGGATCTGCGTTACCAGACTGCTTCGGAAATCAGGACGGACCTGAAACGACTGAAGCGCGACCGCGATTCCGCGGGGCGTATCAGTGACAGCTATAGGCAAACGCCTGGCGACCAGACTGCCGCAGTAGCACCGGAGAAATCGGTTGCGGTGCTCTATTTCGAAAATCTTGGAGGCAGCAAGGATGACGAGTATTTCCGGGATGGGATGACGGAAGACATCATCACGGAACTATCGAAGGTGAAGGAACTTCAGATTTTCCCTCGCGCGGCTGTACTCGCGTATCGCGACAAACCGGTGACAGGGCCGCAGGTCGGCCGGGAGTTAAACGCGGCATGCGTGCTCAGCGGCAGTTTGCGAAGAGCAGGAAATCGTCTGCGCATAACGGCCCAGTTGATTCGCGCACAAACCGGGCATTCGATCTGGGCTGAGCGTTACGACCGTGAGCTTAAAGATGTTTTTGAAGTGCAGGATGAGATTGCGCGGAGCATTAGCCAGGCCCTGCGCATCAAGCTTTCTCCACAGGAAGAGAAAGCGATTGCGCGGAAACAAACGGACAATCCGCAGGCTTATGATTATTACTTAAGAGGGCGACAGTTCTTTTACCAGTTCCGGCGCAAGAGTTTTGATTTTGCGCGGCAAATGTTTGCGCGTGCCATTGTGATCGATCCGCAGTATGCACGCGCGTATGCCGGAGTGGCGGACTGCTGTTCATTCCTCTACATGTATTGGGACAGCACCGAAGACAACCTGAACGAAGCGGAGGCGGCGAGCCGCAAGGCCCTGGAATTAGATCCAGAACTGGCGGAAGCCCATGCCGCAGGCGGTATTGCCCTGGCTCTGAAGAAAAAGTTCGACGAAGCGGAAAAGGAATTTGAAGCGGCTATCCGGTTGGATCCCAAGCTCTACGAAGCGCATTACTTTTACGCGCGCACGGCTTTCCAGCGCGGAGACTTGGTGAAAGCCGCCCAATTCTACGAAAAAGCTTCCAGCCTAAACCCAGACGACTATCAGGCCGTCAGCTTGTTGGTGGGCGTTTACCACGGGCTCGGGCGTGAAGCGGAGGCGGAAGCCACGCAACTCCGCGCGATTCAATTAACGGAACGACATCTAGAGAGACACCCGGAGGATGCACGCGCCCTTTATCTGGGTGCGGGAATCTTGGCGCGCATGGGACAAACTGAAAAAGGGTACGAGTGGGCTCGCCGCGCCCTGGCTATCGAGCCCAATGAAACTTCAATTCTTTATAATGTTGCGTGCGTTTATGCCCTACTAGGGCGAACCGAGGACGCGCTCTCTTGCCTGGGAAAAGTCATGGAGCACGGAATCTTCTTCAAGAATTGGGCGGCCAAGGATTCTGACCTGGATTCCCTGCGGTCTGATCCACGCTTTCACGCGCTTCTGAGTTAATCGCTATTCGTACCCCAAAAACAAATGAGCGACCTGAGACATAGGTAACAGATCGTACCGGACACATAGGTTACACTTTTTCCTCTTTTGGGGAGGGAGTGAGGCTTGGAAGGAGTGTTCGGTAATGGATGAGAGACTGCAGTTTGTGGCTCGCCGGCTAGTCGATGGCTGAACTCTGCAGGGAATTTGGAATTTCTCGCAAGACTGGCTATAAGATTTTTGATCGCTCCCAGGCGTGCGGCATCCAAAGGACTGAGGGATAGAAGTGTCGTCCCTACCGTCATGCTCATCAGCTTCCTTTTCAAGTAGAAAATTTTATTCTCAACATGAAACGTGAGCACCGCAGTTGGGGCGCCCGCAAAATCCGCGAGCGTATCCTGCGCCGATTCTCCGGCATCAAGATCCCCGCCAAAAGCACCATTCATGCAGTACTAGATCGCTACGGCCTGGTCGAGCGGCGCGGCCGAGTGCGCCGCCGCGCGCAAGGAACCATCTTATGTTGGGCCAGCAACCCAATGAATTGTGGTGCACCGATTACAAGGGTGAATTCTTGTTGGGTAATCGGCAGTACTGTTATCCGCTGACGGTCACCGATCACGCCAGCCGTTATCTGCTCACCTGCGAAGCCCTTTCCTCCACCAAAGAGACCTACGCTTTCACTGTATTTGAAAGGCTTTTTAAGGAGCGGGGACTGCCATCCAACATCCGCAGCGATAACGGTATTCCTTTTGCTTCGTCGCAAGCGTTGTTCAACTTGAGCAAACTGGCGGTTTGTTGGCTGCGGCTAGGCATTGGCATCGAGCGCATCCAGCCCGGCCATCCACAACAAAACGGCCGCCACGAACGCATGCATCTCACTTTGAAAAAAGAGACGACCAAGCCCGCGGGTCTAAATTTCCTGCAACAACAGGCCTGCTTCGACCACTTCACGGAGATCTTCAACAACGAGCGTCCCCATGAAGCTCTGGGGATGGAGTGTCCGGCAGAGGACTATCGACCGGAAACGCGCATCTACAAAGGACTGCCGGATATCGATTATCCTTTTCATGACAAGGTCATTGTAGTCACCAATTGCGGACGCATTTGTTTGGGCCACAAAAAAATAAACTTCAGCCAGGTTTTCGCTGGCCAAGCCGTGGGCGTAAAAGAAGTGCACGACGATATCTGACTGCTTAGTTTTATGGACTGTGATTTGGGATACTTCGATCTCGATACGCGGATCTTGGAACCGATCGATAATCCGTTCGGTCCAAAACTGTTACCCATGTAGCCAGTACATTCCTGTAACCCATGTCTCCGGGCCGGACCAAACTGCTTTGGTGCCGGCGGGGGGAATCGAACCCCCGACCTAGGGATTATGAGACCCTCGCTCTGCCACTGAGCTACGCCGGCACAGGAAGAACATGCTACGGAGTCGTCGAGGACTGTGTCAAGCCACTCAGTGACACGAAGGACCTTCACCGTTCTGTACCCGCATAGACCGTTTCTGCCTCTCGGGTCCTAATTTAGCCAGTACTAAGGTACCGTTGACCCCAACGCGCCCGGAACCTAATCTCCAGTTGTTCGACCACAGACCCACTTGCGGAGAGGCGAAAGCTTATCGAAACAAGTGACCGTGGAGGTGTGTACCAGTTTGGCACACTAAAGACTTGACTTTGCCAAACTAATGGATAGAGTGCGCCGTGGGGTTACTCCCTCGGAGGCACTATGTCCCGCATTTCAACGGTTGTGCTCTTGGCTATGCTCGTTCTAGCCGGAGCAATGGGTCTAAAAACAGTAGCTAGCACGCACGGAGATGGCTCCGTGTTGATGGCCAACGGCTCGGCGCCAGTACCGCCGACGCCTTGGAGAAATGGTTCAGCGCCAGTACCGCCGACACCATGGAAGAACGGATCTGCTCCGGTTCCGCCGACGCCGTGGAACGGCTCAGCTCCGGTACCGCCGACACCCTGGTAATACTTAGCTTCGAAGCGGTATAAAAGCCGCACGAGGGCCAGGGACGTGAGAAGAAAACGTGCCTGGCCCATTCGAATATACAATTTGGTTCTTGGGCGCTCTCTTTGAGGCCGCCGTAGTGGTGTGTTCGCTGGTTCGTGGTCCCTTCCGCCGATACTTCACTCTTAATCTCTACATGTCCATGTCGTTCTTCGTGAGCCTAGGTAGATATCTAGTCTTCACGCGGCACGGATTGTTGTCTCCCGAGTACACCTATTTTTACTACTATTCCGACGCAACTCTCACAATTTGCCTGTATTTCGCGTTGATGGGACTTTACGCCATTGTGTTTGAAGAGCTAGGAGCGGCACTGAAGCTGCGCGTCTTTATGATGTTGCTTTTGATCGGCACGACATTATTTTCGTTCAGCGTGGTGCATCAATCCGAAGCGCGGATGCTCAGCCACTACATCGTGGAGATTTCGCAGAACCTTTATTTCGTGGGATTAGTGCTTACCTACGTTTTGTGGGCCGCACTGTTGAAGCTGCACGAGAGTCGCGTGCGCGTGATACAAATCGTTCTCTCGTTGGGAGTGTATTTCAGCGTTAACGCCGCGAATTACGCCCTGCACAACGCCTATCCGAATCTGCGTGTGGTGTGGGAGTACTTGCCGCCGGTGACCGGCATGTTGCTTCCGGTCGCTTGGATTTACGCATTCATGAGGTTTGACGACGAGGCGCGGCTGGCGCCTGCTCGCCTCGCAGTGGTGCCCCGATGATGGCAGGTCTAATCTTTGTTTTTTCACTGGCGGCGATGATGCAGTTTTTTGTGTCTTATTGCCGCTCCCTGATCGCGGCTTCGGCACGACGCGCCCTGTCACTCGATGTGCAAGACGTGGTGGGCATCACAAGAAGCGCCAAGAGCGAGGATTTCGAACGAGTGATGCAATTCCTGCACCTTTGCCCTGAACGAAGGGAAGATCGTAATGGGATACAAGCGATAGGCGCATATTTCCGGTTACTGGGAGCCGTCGGAAAGACGCTTGGTAAGCTCATTCCTTCTCTGCGCGCCTGGATTGAATCAGAGCGTTCCCAGTGCGCGTATTTTGCAGCCGTCGCTTTGGATCGCCGTATCGCCTACAGCCGCGACATGCTCGCTGAGCAAATGACCGCGTAGGTATTCAATTAATTCTCCGCAAGAAGCGAACTCAAGCTTTGCTGCTGTATTATTAGCCACAGCGATCCTTCTTTCCTGGATTGCATAAGTTTGCCGTGATATTCTCGCGGTGTTCTCTCCTCGCCGGAGTGGATGCGTCCGCAGCGCAAAAACAACCGGTGACTAAAACTTGCTTGCAGTGTGGCGCGATACTGCCCTCCGGCATATCCGTTTGCCATTTTTGTGACTCCGTTTTTCAAACCAAACTCGCTCCGCCTAAAAGGGCTTCGGTCCTGTCGCCGTTTGACATGGACGCGATCGCCCCAAAGGATGAATTGTGCCCGGATGGCGCGAGCTATCTTTCTTCCGCGGGACTTTTGACCGAAAAGGACGCTGTTGCCGTGGAACAGGCTGAATTACGTTCTGCCTGGAGAGGCGAGGTGGCTAATCGCGTGGAAGCGTATCGCTTGCGACGACGAAAAGTCTCCCCCGACGCGTCACAATCGCGACTGCCTTTCGCAGAGGCTGTCACTCCGTCGGCGAACGTCACAAAAACAATGCAGCAGCCAACCTCCGCTTCGGTAGAACTCGTCCTCGGGGAACTGTTACCGAAGGACAGTGACGATTTCTCGTTCACTATCGCGATTGGACGTATCGCTACAGAACCGAAGGCTGCCGACGGGCGCCTGATGATAGATGTCTCGAATTCTGTCGATGCTGGTCGTTGTCAAGGCCAAATATCCGAAGGCAGAGAGCCGGATCATCAGGGCTTGTACCCAGTGGCCTCCTTGGGAGAACGCCGGCTTGCCGGAATCATCGACGCAGCCTGTTTGCTATTTGCCTGCGGGGGCTTTCTGACCCTGTTTGGTTCGCTGGGAGGTCATTTCACGTTCAGCAAATTAAGCGCCGCTGTCTGCGCGACGGCGTTAGCGGTGGTCTATTTCCAGTACTTCGCGCTGTTCACCACTTTTGGCGGTACAACGCCGGGAATGATGCTTCGCGGATTGCACGTGGTGAGCTTTTCCGGAGATGCGCCTACGCCACGACAGATGCTTTTGCGCAGCGCCGGTTACATGATGTCTGCAGGTACCTGCTTCATGGGGTTTATATGGGCAATATGGGACGAAGACGAACTCACCTGGCATGATCGGTTCTCGGGAACATTTCTGAGTTCCGCCCAGACCTATGCAGAAATCGAGTCGCACACGGCAGCGCACCCGCACTGAGCAGTGCTAAAGAACCTGCCAATAAAATCGGCATTGCGACTTGCGCGATCTCAATGAAGGATTTGGGTAGCGTTATTGGTGGGGGGCTGGGCTGTGTCCCTAGTTTTTGACGGCTTGATTTTGATTTTTGATCACTGCTTCGTCCGAAGCGATTCTTCCATCCCGGATATAGATGATGCGATGAGCGTGCTGCGCGATATCGTGCTCGTGTGTGACCAAAATGATGGTATTGCCCTGCGAGTGAAGGTTCTGAAACAACAGCATAATTTCATCCCCGGTTTTCGAATCAAGGTTCCCGGTAGGTTCATCGGCGAGAACAATTGAGGGAGAATTCACGAGGGCACGAGCGATGGCCACGCGCTGCCGTTGTCCTCCAGATAGCTCGTTAGGCTTGTGATTCATACGGTCGATGAGATCGACACGTTCAAGCGCCGTTTTGGCTTTTTCGATGCGTTCTTCCGCAGGAGTGCCGTTGTAAATTAACGGTAGCTCTACGTTGTGAAGAGCCGTGGCGCGCGGCAACAAGTTGAAAGTCTGAAAGACGAATCCGATTTCCTTGTTGCGAATGTAGGCGAGGTCATCGTCATCCAAATCGCTGACCAGACGGCCGGCGAGCCAATACTTGCCGGAGCTTGGGGAGTCGAGGCAGCCGATTAGATTCATGAGTGTGGATTTACCGGAGCCCGAAGGTCCCATAATCGCGACATATTCGCCTTTGCGAATTTCCAAATCCACTCCACGCAAGGCGTGAACCTGCTCAGAGCCCATCTCGTAAACTTTGGCAAGTTCGTGGGTCTTGATGACGATGCCGGATAAGACCAAGTCTTCGCGATACGAATCCGTCGAAGCTGTTTCAACAGCCATATGCATCTCCTCGCATAATTTCAGTTAGCTCTGGTCGTCCTCGGGCTTTTTGGGTGGGGAGTTATCCACTTTGACGTTGGACGCGGGCTTGAGAGTTCGAAGGGCTTTGTAACTTCCGACCACAATCTGGTCACCCGGTTGCAAGCCCTTGGTGATTTCTATGTCTGTGACCCCGCTGATACCCGTCTCGACCGGACGAAAAACAGCTTTCTTTCCGCTAACGACAAAAACGCCCTGTATCTCCTCTTTTTTGGGATCACCGGGAGCTGGCGGGGGTGGTGCAGCCAGCGTAACACTTGAGTTCGAGTCTTTTTTCGCGTTCTTCGCGGCTTCTTCTAAATCTTTTCGAGTACGGACAGCAAGCGCCTGGATGGGAATCGCGACGACGTTTTTCCTCTCCGCGGTTTTTATCTTGGCAGTAGAGGAAAGCCCAGGGCGCAGATTATCGGGAGGGTTTGCCAGTGTGACCACCACTTTAAAATCCTTGGCTTCCTGGGTGCTGGTAGTGCTTTGGGTGGTGGCAAGCCCTGAACTGCGCAGTGTGGCTTGCGATCCGATTTCGGTGACCTTACCTTTGAAGATCTTGCCTGGCACTGCGTCAATGGTGACGTCGGCATCCTGGCCGGTCCTTACATTAACGATGTCGGTCTCGTCGACTTTCACTTCGGCGGTTACCACCGACATATCCGACAAGGTCATCAAGAAACTTCCATTCGAATTCTGAATGCCGGGCACCACATACTCGCCGAGTCGCACAGGAAGATAACTGACGATCCCGTTGATCGGTGACACGTAGGCTGTTTTGCTCAAGATGTCTTTGGTACGGACGAGCACCGCCTTATTCTGATTGACCATCGAGCGCGTCTGGTCCAACTGCGCTTTCAGTGATTGCATCCGGGCTTTTGACGAATCAACGGCGGCAAAAGCTGCGTCAAATGTAGATTTGCGCTGATCGAAGTCCTGCTTGGGGATCAAGCCATCCTTGAACAACCCTTGGCCACGCTCCCAATCAAGCTTCGCCTTTTCGAGATTGGCTTGCTGCTGGATAAGGTCTGCTTGGGCCGAGCGGTAGCTGGCTTCCGCGGCGGCGACACCCATTTCGGAGGAGTTTATTGCGGCTGCCTGCGCTTGCACATCGGCGTTGGCCTGCACATCTTCCTGGAGGAGGAGGCGGTCGCCCTTCTTAATCTTATCGCCCTCTCTAACAAGGATCTGCGTGATTCTGCCGAATCCCTGCGCGGTCACGTTGGTGTAGGTGGTGGGTTTGATTTCGCCGGAGGCGGTGACCACGGAAATCAGGGTGTCCTGGGATGCCACCTTGGAAGTTTGCACAGTAACGACGCCCTTGTTGGCTTGGTTGACGCTGAATAAAATGATTCCGCCGAGCACAATGGCACTGCCCACACCGAGAGTGACCTTTTGCCAAGTTTTCATGGCTCGATTCCTTAAGCGCGTGCTCTGACGGAAGGGTTTTGCCGCCGACCCCAGTCGTTATACTGCCCACAGATATAAACTACATACGCCAGAGCCGCTCAAAATGTTTCAGTTGAACGTTTTACCTTGGCGAGGATTGGCCGAGGCCCAAAGGCCGCTAAATCCTAGAGCAGCACCCGTCGGAACGATGTTACTCATCGACTATTTTAGTTTTAAAGTAACGAAAAGGGAAGATTGAGACCGGTTGCGTGTCTTAGCTCCATAATTCTGTCACCCCTTCAGAGCCGCCGTACTCCTGGGCCTGAGCTTGCGCCAGATTAAGCGCTTGAAGAAACGTATGCGCGAAGGCGGGGAGGCGGCTCTGGCGCACGCCAACCGCGGGCGGCCCAGTCACCGGCGCCTGCCCAAGGCCCAGACGGAGCGCATCATGCTGCTGGCACGCCGCACCTACGTCGGCTTCAACGATCACCATCTTTGCGAAAAACTGGTCGAGCGCGAGGGCTTTTCGC
>Ga0182015_10000229_pt1 | contig 81346 bp, 69 predicted proteins | sample 712P3MmetaG_FD_120478 | JGI IMG/M metagenome (GOLD analysis project Ga0182015, IMG submission 120478) | Permafrost microbial communities from Stordalen Mire, Sweden - 712P3M metaG | ecosystem: Environmental > Terrestrial > Soil > Wetlands > Permafrost | place: Sweden: Stordalen | collected...
CGTAATTAGCGACGGAACATCGACGCCAAACGCACGAGCCAGTAGAATGGCAACTTCTACAGAAGGCATTGCAGAACGGTGGGCATCGAGCCTCGCGAGCGTTGGAAACGCAACGCCGGTGGCGAGGCTCAGTTCCCGCTGGGTGAGTCCGACGATGTTCCGGTATTCGCGGACGCGATTGTAGTAAGCACGCGGCGCATTTTTCCTCATCGCTTCTCCCAAATTAAAAAAGCCCCGAATCTATCGGAGCTGCATTTCGGCGGTCAAAATACCGGGGACTTTGCGGTTCGACGTCCGGCCAACCTTGGCTCCTGAACCGTGACTTATTATTGTCTTACATTATTCAGGGCGCAATATGGTTGAGGCCGGGGGATTCCCCAGGGGCATTTTATCATGTCTCAGTCGTTGGCGTCCAGGACTTCTCAAAATATTTTGGCGAAACGACTCCACTCGACTATCGCTTGCTGCAGCCTTGCGCAACGGGCGCGGGCGCACGCTAGCGCATGAGCGCCGCAAGGCGCGAAGTATGAAACCGCTTACGGACGCGGCCCCGGTTGCAGTTTGCCGGCTTCGTCCACGGTGAAGCCGCCCGGTTCGACGGACAGAACGCGGGCAATTGGCGACAGAAGGCTAGAGGCTGAGTTTTGGGGCGGCGGCTAGAAGCAGAGGCCCAAATGGCTGAGTGTTGGAGTTACCTGGTAGTCAGCAGCGCCCGCCAGGCTGAGTCCCTTCCCGACCAGCGGCAATGGGTTGCCGACGCAGCGCGTACAAACGGATGGACGGTCGCGCGCGAGTTTTCCGGCGTGTCAACTGGAGCGGCTGGCGTTCGGAAAATCTTCGCACAGTTGATCGGTGCGCTAGAGCGTACGCCCAAAGGACAACGGCCAGCCCGCATTTTGATGATCCGCCTTGACCGTACAGGCCGCGGCATCGGGCTCGACTCACTGTCAGCCCTAGCAAGAATCTATGCGCTCGGAGTAAAGGTCCATACGCGCCAAGACGGTGACGTTTCCATCGCGCGAGCCTCAGACACATTTGGTCCCGTTCTGCGGATTCTAGCCGGTGCGGTCGAAAATGAAGCTCGCCGCGACAAAGCGGTGCGACACTACGAGAATCGGCGCACCCAGGGGAGGCACATCGGCTCACTGCCGCCGTACGGCACGCGCCTTGACGAGGCGGGGGAGCCCATCGCGGTCGAGCCCCAAGCCTCCGTCGTACGTCGCGCCTTCGAACTGCGCGCCCAAGGGCTCGGCTATCGTACGATCGCACGAAACCTTCATGCCGATTCCCCACCAAAAGTTCTGCGTGACGGAACGGAACGGTCTTTAACATGGCATCAATCGAGCATCCGCTATTGGATTAATTGCCGAACCTACATTGGCATCGTCGTCGATGAGGAACTCTGGAAGCGAGCGAACTCGGTTTCGCTCGGTTTTGGCTTCAAATCCAAAGAAAATACGGTGTATCCTTGGCCGCTGAGCGGTGCGATTCGTTGCGAATGCGGCAAAAAGTTAACCGGAAATCCGTCGAAGTCAAACTTTCGAGACAGGCATGGCAAAAAGAAATCCACTACGTATTGCTATAGATATTATTTGTGCCCGAACCCGCTCGCGCATGGCGGAAAGGCGTTGCGGTGGCGCGCCGAAAAGCTGGAGGCGCAAATCCCCAGTATCCTGACGCGCATCAAACGGAATCCGACCGCGGATAAGAAGTTCGGGCAACGGCGCGACAAGAAACGCGTCGAGATCGAGCGCCGGCTGAATGCCGCCGAGAAGCGGACTGCCACGATCGGCTCGCAGCGCTCTCACGCATGGGACCAGGCGGCTAAGGGCGGCATCTCCGACGAGAACCTTCGGCATCGGCTTGAGGCGCTCGACCAGGCCGAGGATGAGGGTCGCCGGGAAGTAGCGCGAGCGCGCGAAGAGCTGGGTGCGATCGACAACATAGCGCAGAATGAGGTCAATCTTCAGCGAACGATGAGGAACCTCGCGCGCAGGTGGGGCGAGGTTCCGCCCGCCCACCAGCGCGTCGTATCCGGTGCTCTGTCCCGCGCGGTGGGTGGCCTAATTGTCGGCCGCGGCGGCATCGTCCGAACTTTTTGGGATATTGAACAGGACCGCTTGCTGACATAGTCGTCGGCACCAAGCTCGAAACCGAGCACGCGATCGATTTCCTCACCGCGTGCGGTGACCATGACGATCGGGACGCTGCGCTCTTCGCGCCGAAGCTGTCGTGCGACGTCGTAACCGTTGATTCCGGGAAGCCCAATGTCGAGGATCAGGAGATCCGCAGCGCCGCGAGCGTAGCGCAGTGCGGCGTTGCCGTCGCTGGCATGCACGACCGAGAATCCCTCTCGTTGCAGATGATGGCCGAGCAGTTCTCGAATTGCCGAATCGTCGTCCGCGATAACGATAGTCTGCGTCGGCATGTGGGGGTGGGTGCCCGACGCTGGTTCTTACTGAGACAGCGCCCCGAACCGCGCCGCGTGCTCGCGTAGCACGCGGTAAATCGTCGAGGCCGGGAAGCCGAGCAGTTCGAGGTGCCGCGCTGCCGTAGGATACGCGACGTCCGGCTTGCGCCCGAGCATCTTCGCAAATGCCGCGCTGCAACGCGATTCCTCATCACACGTCAGCGCCGCAACGGCTTGCTCGGCCGCATCGGCATCGATGCCTTTGCGAACGAGCTCACCCACGAGCCGGCCGTCACCGACGGCTTTATGCTTGCGCTCAGCGTAAAGCGCGGCGTACAAGCGATCGTCGACGAACCCTTCGCCTTTGCAGCGCTCGACCGCCGCCCGCACCGCATCGTCATCGAATCCCTTACGCTCCAGGCGCTGCCATAGCTGCGCTTCCGTCAGCCGTTGCCTCGCCAGCATGCCTAGCGCCGCAGCGTATGTGTTACCCTGCGTCATCGTGAGCCTTCGACTCGCTACGCTCACAGCCCAGGGCCAAGCCACCTCCGCTAAAGTCTAAGCGTGTTGCAGTGTTTCTGCCGCACTTCAGAGGCTGTTCCGATTCCTTTCGGGCCCGGCCGATTGTCGTAGGGAATTGGGAAGCCACGGCCCTCCGTGCGATCGTAATATTCATTGTACGTCCAGAGGACGTGCGGCTGGACGGCCGGATTAGCGTAGTCAAAATACAGCACGACATCGCGACTATTTGTAGAATACCTCCAATCTGGAAATGCATACCGCAACTGAGCGGCCTGACACGGCTTCAGTAGTGCGAGCGTCTTGCGGATTAACTTGGCCTGCTGGCTCGTGAGACTCGGATGGCCTGGCCTGTCGTAACCCAACGCGGAATAACTTGGCCATGTGGGCGCCGGAGATGGCGTAACGATACCAGTTTCGGCGCTGGGCGATGCAACGCTCGCATGCGTTCTTGCGCAACCGCCACCGATCGACAAAACCGCTGAGACCGTAAGCGCGCACTTCAGATATGAAAGCATAGTCTTCCCGCTCAGGATGCCATTACTTTTCGAGCGCGCCAGGCCCTACATATTGCGGCGCCATCTCAAATAAGCGAAGCGAGCCGAAGCCTCAGCAGTTCCGCACACGGGTGCGGTCGAGGTCCCAGCATGGCGATGACATGAGGTGTGACAGCACTGTCGCGACGACTCGTGACGGTTCGGGCGAGCCAGGATGGCGACATGCCTCGGCCTCTTGTCATCCTGAGCTCGTCGAAGGGTCACTCCGAAACCACCGCTGCCGGCGCCTTGCCGTTGGTCGATGCGGCATTGCTCAGCGCTTCGCGAAGCTTTGCTTCGATCTCGGCGGCAAGGTCGAGGTGTTCTTCCAGGAACGCCTTGGCATTCTCGCGGCCTTGACCGATGCGCTGCTCGCCGTAGGTGTACCACGAGCCGCTCTTTCCAACGATGTTTTGGTCGAGCGCCACGTCGAGGACCGAGCCCATCTTGGAGATGCCGTGACCGTAGGTGATGTCGAACTCGGCCTGCCGGAACGGCGGCGCAACTTTGTTCTTGACGACTTTGACGCGCGTCCGAGTGCCGACGACGTCTTGGCCGACTTTGATCGTCTCGAGCTTGCGCACGTCGAGGCGTATCGAGGCATAGAACTTCAGCGCACGGCCGCCCGACGTCGTTTCGGGGTTGCCGAACATCACGCCGACCTTTTCGCGCAGCTGGTTGATGAAGATCATCACGGCCTTGCTGCGCGAGATCGCAGCGGTGAGCTTGCGGAGTGCCTGCGACATCAGCCGCGCCTGCAAGCCGACGTGCGCATCGCCCATGTCGCCCTCCAGCTCGGCGCGCGTGACGAGCGCGGCGACGGAGTCGACGACGATGACGTCGACCGCGTTGCTGCGCGTCAGCATTTCGGCGATCTCGAGCGCTTGTTCGCCGGTATCCGGCTGGGAGACGAGCAGGTTGTCGAGATCGACGCCGAGCGCGGCGGCATAGTTTGGATCGAGCGCGTGCTCGACGTCGATGAAGGCGGCGGTTCCGCCGGTCTTCTGCGCCTCCGCGATTGCATGAAGGGCGAGCGTCGTCTTGCCGCTCGATTCCGGCCCGTAGATTTCGACGATGCGTCCGCGCGGGAGACCGCCGATGCCCAGTGCCAAATCGAGCGCGATCGAGCCGGTGGGTATGACCTCGAAGGCCATGCGCTCCTGAAAATCGCCCATCCGCATGATCGAGCCTTTGCCGAACTGCCGTTCGATCTGGGTGAGGGCGTTGGCGAGGGCGATTTGTCGTTCGTCTTCTACGGCCATTTTGCTTCCTTTCTCTCGTGTCATCACATTCATCTTCATCACGCTATCACCGCTCAGTGCCAAGGGGATGGCATTGTGCTCGCCGGCTCACAGTGACGCCGCCGCTTCGGCGCTCTCATCGAAGAGCGCATCCACGAACTCGGCGGGTGAAAAGTCGCGCAAGTCGTCCACGCCTTCGCCCAGACCGACCAGCTTGATGGGCACTTCCAGCTCGTCGACGATGGCGACGAGCACGCCACCTTTCGCGGTCGAGTCGAGCTTGGTAATCACGATGCCCGTGAGTTGCGTCGCCGCGTGGAAGAGCTTGGCTTGCGAAATGGCGTTCTGTCCACTCGTACCATCTACAACCAGCAGCGTCTCGGCCGGCGGCCCTCCCATCTCTCGCTCGATGACGCGCCGCATCTTCTTCAACTCTTCCATGAGGTTGGCTTTGGTCTGCAAGCGTCCGGCCGTATCGACGATGACGACGTCGAAGCCGCGCGCTCTGGCCGCCCGCATTCCGTCGAAAACGACCGAGGCGGGATCGGCGCCTTCGGCGCCACGCACGATGGCGCTGCCGCTGCGCTCCGCCCAAACCGCAAGCTGCTCCGCCGCCGCGGCCCGAAATGTATCCGCCGCGACGAGCACGACGCGCTTTCCCGCCTTTTGCAAACGCGCGGCGAGCTTACCGATCGTCGTGGTCTTGCCGCTGCCGTTGACCCCAACCACGAGCAGCACCGCGGGCTTTGCATCGAGATCGAGCTCCGCGTTGGGCAGCGTCAGGAATCGCTGCACGTCTTTGCGGAAGCGCGCGATCGCGAGATCGGTCGTCTTCCAGTCTTCTTGCTTGGCGACGGTCTGCAGGCCGGTGATGATCTTCGCCGTCGTCGGCACGCCGAAATCCGCGAGGATCAGCGTCTCTTCCAACTCGTCCCAGAACTCGGGGGTCAGCGGGCGTTGCGGGCTGCCGAGCCGCGCCACCGCGGAGAAGACCTCCCGCGCGCGGCCGAGCGAGGTGCGGAGCCGGGACATCCAGCTCATTCGAAGCTCCCTCGCCTCTTCACGATACCGACTCTATCATGCGAACGTACGTTCGGTCAATGAGAGTCGCGTCATTTTCGTATACTAAAAATACAAAGGAGGCGTGCATGCGACATCGTCCGGTCTTGGTGCTCGTGCTGCTCGTCGCCGCGTCCTGTACCGCGGCGCGAACCATCCCTGCAGCGCCGACGGTCGAGGCGCCATCTGCGAAGCTCCCTATAATCGAGCTCGACGCGCACTCCAGTGGGCCCGCCGTTGCGCCCGACGTGTACGGCGCGTCGCTGGATACTTGGTATAACTTCCGGCAGCCGTTCGTCAATCCGTCGCTGCGTAAAGCCGGCATCAAGCTCGTGCGCTTTCCCGGCGGCTCGGAGTCCGACGCGTATCATTGGGAGAACGGTGGCTCGATTTGCGACGGTATGGGCTACATTACGCCGGGTGCGACGTTCGATAACTTGATGACTCACGCCGCTGGGCCGTTGGACCTCCACATCGCCATTACCCTCAACGACGGCAGCAATCGCGCCTGCGACGGCGGCGGTCAGCCGAGCGAAGCCGCCGCCTGGGTGGCGGAGGCAAAGCGGCGCGGCTACCGCGTTTCATATTGGACGGTTGGCAACGAGGTGTACGGCTCGTGGGAGTACGATCTGCACGCACAGCCGCACGACCCGGTCACCTACTCAAACGCGGTCCGCACCGGCTACTATCCCGCCGTGAAGAAGGCGGATCCCAACGCTAAGCTCGGCGTGGTCGTCGATCTGCCCAGCGACACGGCGTGGAACGATGTCGTCTTGCGCAAGGCGCAGCCGTTCGATTTCGTCGAGCTCCACTACTATCCTGAATACAACGTCGACAGCGACAAGGGACTGCTCGGCCCCGCGATCGACAACTTCGCACACGATCTCTCCGGATTGCGCGGCGAGATGACGGACGCCGGCGTCGTCAAGAGCGTTCCGATTTACCTCGGCGAGTTCAACAACGACGCCGGCAACGAAGGAAAGCAGTCCGTCTCGATCGTCAACGGGCTCTTCTTGGGGCAGATGCTCGGAACGCTGATGAAGGTCGGCGCCCCGATGGCGACCTGGTGGCTCGCTTACGGCAGTTGCGACGAAACCGGCGATTATTCGAAAAAACTCTACGGCTGGCAGCACTTTGGGAGCGAGGCCCTCTTCTCCGACAATCTCCCCGATGCGAACGAGGGCTGTGCGAACACGCCGAAGATCCCGGGCGGAACGCCGTTCCCAACCGCGCGCATGATGGCGCTCTTCGCCAAAGAGATTCCCGCCGGTTCGGAGGTCCGCGCCGTGAGCGTGCCGCGCTCGCTTTCGACCAACGTCCGTGGATATGGATTCGCGCTAATGAACGGCTACGCGTTCACCCTCTTCAACAACACGCTCGAAGCGATACCGATCGATGCGCGGCTCGGCGACTCGGGGAAGACCCAATTCACCGCAACGCTCTCGGTCTACGGCAAAGCGCAGTACGACGAATCGAAAAACAATAAATGGGTCGGCCCGGTGACGCGTGGGCTCGGAAAGGTAGGAACGACCGTGCCCCTGACGCTGCCGCCGTACAGCCTTTCAGTACTGACGCTGCAATAGGACGATCCCGACCCATTATGCGTTTTGACAATCATATGCCAAACGCGTAGTTGGTTCGCATTCCCTACTTCGCGCGGCTAATCGGTTACGAGGTGACGGGGATACGCTCCACCGACGACGCGGCCTTCTCTTCGCGTTTGCGCTCGCGCAGGAAGTGGAAGAACTCCACGCCTTCCCGCAGGCGGCGCTTCATCACGTGACGGTCGCCGATCATTCCGCCCAGCAGCGAGAACATCTTGCGCGGCCGGAAGTAGAAACGCCGGTAAAACTCGTCGACCGATTCGAACATCATCGTCGAGGTTAGCCCCGGATAGTTCAGCGCCGCGTGTTGCACCCCGTGCGTATCGACCAGCTCGTCGCTCTGCGCCTCGAGCCAGCCGTTCTCTTGCGCCTGCTTGTAGAGATACGTCCCCGGATACGGCGCCGCCAGCGAAACCTGAATCGTCTCCGGATCCATCTCGCAGGCAAAGTTGATCGTCTCCTGGATCGTCTCGGGCGTTTCGCCCGGCATGCCGAGGATGAACGTGCCGTGGATTTTGATCCCCAGCTCACGGCAGTCTTTGGAGAACCGGCGGATGATGTCGATCCGGGTGCCCTTCTTCATGTTGTTGAGCACGTTCTGATTGCCCGACTCGTAACCGACGAGAAGTAGACGCAACCCGTTCGCCTTCATCACCTCGAGCGTCGCTCGCGGCACGTTCGGCTTGGCGTTGCACGACCAGGTGATCCCGATTTCACCTAAACGGCGCGCGATCTCCTCGACGCGCGGAATGTTGTCGGTTAGCGTGTCGTCGTCGAAGAAGAACTCCTTGACTTCGGGGAAGAGCTGCTTCGCGCGCGCCATTTCGGCCGCGACGCTGTCGACGCTGCGCACGCGGTAGAGATGTCCCCCGATCGTTTGCGGCCAGAGGCAGAAGGTGCACTTCGACTTACAGCCGCGTCCCGTATAAAGCGAGAGGTACGGGTGCTGGAGGTAGCCGTTAAAGTAGTTCTCGATCGTCAGATCGCGGCGGTACACGTCGAGCACCGAGGGAAACGCTTCCATATCCATGATGATCGGCCGCTCCGCGGTGCGCACGATCTCGCCGTTCTCCCGGTAGGCGATGCCGTCGACCTCGGGCAACGGCTTCCCCGATGCGATCTCGACGCAGGTGTAATCGAACTCGCCGACGCTTACCCAATCGACAGCCGGCGCCAGCTTCAGCGATTGTTCGGGCAGGACGCCGACATGCGCCCCGACCATGCCCACGACCACCGCCGGATTCTCTTCCTTGACGCGAGTCGCGAACCGCGCGTCGTTGTTGAACGACGGCGTGCTCGTGTGCAGAACGACGTGGTCGTACTCCTTCGCCAGCGGAGCAACCTGATCGACCGACAAATCGTCGGGCGGCGCATCGATCAGCCGGCTTCCCGGCACCATCGCCGCCGGTTGCGCCAGCCACGTGGGATACCAGAACGACCGCACCTCGCGGCGACATTGATAGCGCGACCCAGCCCCGCCATCGAAACCTTCGAACGTCGGGGGGTTCACGAACAACGTCCTCTTAAAATCCGGCATTACGTCTCCTCCGCTGCACTCGGTTTTCCGACCGCGCCGCAAAGCCTTCAGGCTACAGCGCTCCGATGGCGCTCTGCAGGTCGGTAAAGCGGCGAAAGCCGTAAAAGTCGACCTCTTCGTTGGCCCTGCCCGGGAAGGGGCCGTAGCTTCCTTTGTACTGTTGCGTCTCGTACGTGATGCGCCAGTCGTTCGGCAGCACTTCGGCGCGGCGATCGACGATCGTGCCGGAAGTGGCGTGCGGCGGCAGCGCGTTGGGCTGGTAGGTGTACGAGAGCACGTCGCCGGCGGCGTCGTACGTGAACGTCCCGTCGCCGTGACTGCCGTCTTGGATCGTCGAGCTAAATGCGATCGTGCGCGGTCCGCTCTGCACGTACTGGTACTCCGCAACGTAGCGCGCATCGAAGGGGACGTGGAATAACTGTCCCGGTTTGGGTGCCTGGTAGGCCTGGATCATCGTCGCGCGATCGGCGTCGCCGGCCGGTTTCCCGTCGATCGTGTAGGTCAGGATGCGCACCCGCACGATCGTGCCGTCGCGATACACTCCATCGACGAGCACGTCTTCGTGGCGACTGGAGAAACCAGCGCGCACTTCAAGGACGCGGTGGAGGCGGAAGCCGACGATTCCCTGCGTGGTCGCGGCAAAACGCTGCGCCACCTGCTGGAGCGCAGGCGGCGCAGCCATCAAAGGCATTCCTTGCTACGGTCTGATGATCACCCGGTTGCAGACGAACGTGCCGTTGCTGTAGTAGCCGACCAGCGAAACGCGCTCACCCGGTCGCGGCGTCGCGCCCGTCGGGTAGATGATCGTGCCGTTCTTGAGATCGACCGTCTGCACGTTGCCGTTGTGCCGAAGAACGGTCAAGCGATACGGAGCGAACCCTTGAACCACGCCCAGCATGACGTGCCGGCGGTCGAAGTGATACGTGTCCCAGGCCGGCTGCCACGTCGTGTATCCGGGTACGCCGTAGTCTTGCGCGGCAACCGGTGCCAGCGACGCGCCTCCGAAGAGCAGCAGCGCGGCCGCCAGCGAGATCATTCCTGCGTAGAATTTCATGAGAATTTTCTCCTACTCTCTGTGAGTAACGTACAGAAAGACAGTACGATTCATACCCGCAGCGACAGAAGCCATAACCTTAAAAAGCGCCGATTCCGTTGGGCGTGCCGAGACCGGTCGGCCCATCCCAACCCGCGCCCGCCTTGCACAAGGGCGCGCCGCAGCTGCCGTTCGACCCGCTGGTTACGTCGTTCAGATCCGCGGCATGCTTGTATAGGTACGTGTCGTTATTGTCCGCGGTATCGCCGGCCAGCGCGAAGACCGAAGCAACGATCGGCGTCGACACGGAGGTGCCCCCGAACACGAGCCACCCGCCGCTCGATAGGTACGAATCGTAAACCGCGACGCCGGTGTTCGGATTGGCGTCGGCCGACGTATCGGCTTGCGCGCGCTTCGAGCATCCGGTGTTCAGCCCGCTCTGGAACGTCGGCTTGTTGTAGACTTTGCTGCAACCGCTGCCGGCGCCCGACCAGGCCGTCTCCGTGCGCGGACTGTACGAGGTCAGCGACGTGCCGCCGACGGCCGTTACCGTCGGCAGGATCGCCGGCCATTGGGCGGTTTTATTGTATCCGTTGTCGCCGGTCGCGGCGGTAATGGCGGTGGCGCTGACGTTGAAATCGCCGTCGTAGGTCTTCGTGCCTTCGTTGCCGCTCCAGCTGTTGCTCACGTAGTGCGCGTGCGCCGTGGCGTACTTCTCAGCCGTGGCGAGGTTCGCGAGACTGCTCGTTGCCGCTTCGACCAGCATGATCTTGCAGTTGGGACAGATCGCCGAAACCATGTCGACGTCGAGCGACTCTTCCTCGGCCCAGCCTCGGTTGGTTTGCGTGCCTTCCTTCACTTTCGTGAAGCAGCCGTTGCTCGAAGTACACGACGACAAGCCGAACTCCGACCGGTAGACCGAAAGATCGGATGCCGCGTTGGGATCGTCGTACGCATCGACGATCGCGACGGTCTCGCCGCTGCCTTTATCCTGGCTGTACGTTGTCAGCCCATACGCGGTCTGCAGGTCGCTGGGCGAGTAGCCGGCCGGCGTGCCCTTGCGCAGCATGCCGCGAATATCGGTGCGGACCCAGGCTTGGCAACGCCCGTAGCCTGCCGGAACGGGGGGACAAACCCGCACGGCCGGTCCGGGCTTGGGCCACAGGCCGAGCGCGGCGGCGCTGGGATGCAGGGACGCCGGGGTTGCTGCCTCCGTCACCGGTTGCATTTCCGGCTGCGTTTCCGACTGCGTTTCCGACTGCGTCACCGTCGGCGCGGATGCTGCCGGCGCGCCGACGGTAGCCGGCGGCGTGGAACTCATTCCGCCGCTGCAAGCCGTCAATGCAATAACTACGGTTACCGACGCGACTGATGAAAATCTCAAGATCGAAACTCCTTTGCAGTATGAGCAGGCTGCGACCATATCGGCCGCGTTTCCTGCGGTAATTCTATAACGCCGGTTGCTTTGCGAACGTTTCTTCTCGAAAAAAACGCAGCGCGGAAGGCGCTCGGCTCGTTCGAAAGAAAGCCTTTTTCCTCATCGCATCGTCGTGGAGGAAAACGTGGGACGATTTCGCGCCATCGGTACGTTCGTTGTGGCCGCCGCGGTTGCTGGGTGCAACAGCTCGAACGCCATTCCCAATCAGCCCGCTTCGCTGCATACTATCAAGCACGTCGTTATCATGCTGCAGGAGAACCGCAGCTTTGACAACATTTTTGCCGGCTTTCCGGGCGCCGACACCACGCTCACCGGCGCCTGCAAACCGGCGCCGTGGTGTAAGACCGGCACGGCGCCGTTGACGCCGGTCTCGCTCGAAACGACCGACCGGCTCGGGCTAGGCACGGACATCGACCACAGTCACCACGGCTTCGAGGTCGAGTGCGACTTCGATTCCGCCGCCGGCGCGTGTCGCAACGATGGCTTCGACAAGATTCGCTTCGGCGAATCGGGTACGGGCGAACTCGCGAAGCTCTATCCCTACGCGTACGTCGAGCGCTCGGAGAGCAAGCCGTATTGGGATATCGCCGGACGCTACGCGCTGGCTGATCACATGTTCTTCACCGAAACGGCGTCGAGCTTCATCGCGCATCAGATCATTCTTTCGGGCACCGTCGCCCTCAACTCCAAAGAATCGCTGACCGATGAGCCCAACCGCCAGCCCTGGGGTTGCGACGCGCCCGCGTTCACCACGACGCCGATCCTGCACAGCGACGGCAAAGAGTCGCTCAACGGTCCCTTCCCGTGTTTCACGCAGTGGGGCACGATGGCGGATCTGCTCGATGCCGCCGATGTCTCGTGGAAGTACTACGTCGACGACTTTCAAGGAAAGAACTCCGATTTCTCCGGCGGCGTTTGGGACGGCTACGACGCGATCAAGAAAGTGCGCTACGGCGCCGATTGGAAGAACGTCAGCATGCCGAATACCACCGTCTTCTCCGATCTGAAGAACGGAACGCTGCCGTCCGTGTCGTGGTTGATTCCAACCCTCGCGGATTCCGATCACCCTGCCAGCGGCTGCAACCACGGGCCGCAGTGGGTCACCACCGTGATCGATACGATCGGCAAGAGCAAGTACTGGAACGATACCGCGATCATTCTGCTCTGGGACGACTGGGGCGGCTGGTACGACAACGTACCGCCGGCGCAAACGAACTACACGAGCCTAGGCTTTCGCGTGCCGATGATCCTGATCTCGCCCTACGCGCGGCCGAAATATATCTCCAGCACGCCGTACCAGTTCGGCAGCATCCTCAAATACGTCGAACAGAACTTCGGGTTGGGCTCGCTGCACACGACCGACGAAAGCTCGACCTCCATCGGCGACATGTTCGACTACACGCAAAAGCCGACGCCGTTTGTGTCCGAACCGATTCCGAAGGTCAAATCCTGCATGGGCGCACCCACGGCCCAAGAGATCATCGAGCACGACGGAGGCGTTCCCGAATAATCAAAGACCGCGCCGACGCGGGCCGGCGCCTCGCTGAGGCGCTGGCGGCCTATGCCGGCCGGCCCAATGCCGTGGTGCTGGCGTTGCCGCGCGGCGGCGTTCCCGTCGGCTACGAGGTCGCGCGCCGTCTCCACCTTCCGCTCGACGTCTACGTCGTGCGCAAGCTCGGGGTTCCTGGCCATACGGAGCTCGCGATGGGGGCGCTGGCGAGCGACGGCACGTGCGTGCTCGACGAGCAGTTGATCGCATCGCTGGGATTGAGCGACGCCGACGTGCGGACCGTCATCTCGCGCGAACGTGAAGAACTTGCGCGCCGCGAGGAGGCCTATCGCAGTACGTCCCCACGGGCCGAGCTTCGCGGCAAGGTTGCCATCTTGGTCGACGACGGATTGGCGACCGGCGCGACGATGCGCGCGGCCGTGCAGGCGGTGCGCCGCCATACCCCCGCGGAGATCGTCGTCGCAGTGCCGGTCGCGGCCTACCGCACCTGCGCCGCGCTGCGAGAGCTGGCGGATCGCGTCGTCTGCCCCTACACGCCCGAGCCGTTCCTCGCGGTCGGACTCTTCTACGAGAACTTCGACCAGACGAGCGATGAGGAAGTGCGCCGGCTCCTCGCGCAAGCCGCGGCCGAACGAACAGGGCGCGGCCGCAGTCCAGGGTAAGAGCGCAGGATGAAACGCAGTACGGCTCTCGCCATCGGGTCACTCCTCGCCGCGACCGCGGCGGTGGTGACCGCCGCTCCGGCACAGCCCATCCTCTACACGTTTACCGGCTTGCCGGGTTCGGCCGCAACCTGCAAATGGTTCGACGACGACCTCAACGCCGATCGCAGCGTCGGCGCGCTAACGCAGCAAACGGATCTTCTCTACAACCGTATTGCGCTGCCGGCCGACCTGAACGTCAACCCCGGCGCGACGGCTCCCACGAACGCCGGCGATACGGTCGTCGATTACCGCGTCGGCTCTCGAACCATCTGCTCGACCGTCGAGGCGCTCTACGGCCCCACTCCCGAACCCTCGGAGACGCCCGCGCCGCAATAGACTTAACGCGTATCCCAGCGCTCCGGCGCAACCGGATAGATGAGCATGTTGCGGCGAAAGCCGCTCACCCGATCGCGCACGACGTCGAGATTGCTTAGGAAGAGCAGCGGCACGGCCGGCACGTCGCCACGAATCAGCCGCTGCATCGCCACGAAGTCCGGCCGTCTCTGAGAGGAATCGGCGGTCACGCTTTGATCCTCGAAGAGCGCGTCGAAACGCGGGTTGCAGTACGCCATCGAGTTGTTGCCATTGGAACCGCGTTGACTGCACGCGAAGATCACCGACTCCTCCGGATCGGCCGCGCCGATCCATTGCGCCAGCGCCAGCGTGAAATGGCCGCTGCGCAGCGGCCCCTGCGGTGCGTTGAAGAGCGCCGCGGGATAGGCTTTGAGCGCGGCGTCGATGCGGGCGCGCCGAAGCTGTTCCTGAATCATCACCGCCATCCACGTTCCGCGCTCCGGCGGCAGCGCGATCGTAACCTGAAGCGGCCGGTCGCCGTTCCACCGGCGGCTCGCGCGACCGAGCGGCGCGCGCTCGTGCCAGGCAAAGACCGGCGGTAAGAACGAGTCGGCCGCCGGAAGCATGCCGAAGGTAACGGCCGCGATCTTGCGCTGGTCGATCGCCGCGGCGATCGCCTGACGGACCCGACGATCGTTCGTCGGCGGCGCGGTGGTTTGCATCATCAAGAGGTAGAGGCCGTTGACCGGCGTCACGACGACGTGCGCGCCGGCAATGCGGCGCGCCTCGGTCACTTGCTGTGGTCCGATCTCGGTAACGTCGACGTCACCGGCGCGCAGCGCGAGCAGCGCGGCCGCGGCATTGGGAATCAGCTGCAGCACGATGCGGCGCAACTTGGGTACCGGGCGAAAGAACGGATTGCGCGCAAGGACGATGCGGTTCGCCCGCTCCCACTCGATCACTCGAAATGGGCCGGTCCCATAGGGACGCTCGTTCCATGCGGCGCGCGTCACGTCGGTCGAGGTAAACGCGTGCGCCGGCAAGATGCCGAAGGCGAAGTCCGCCTGCGCGAAGAGCTCGGCGACCGCCGCATTCCAGCGCCGCTTCAAGCGCACGATGACGGTCGACGAGTCGGGCGTGCGCAGCCACGCGACGCGCCGATACGCATCCTGCGACTCGACTGGGTTACGCGGATCGAGGATCGCGCGGAAGGTAAACGCGACATCCGCGGCCGTCAGACGGACGCCGTCGGCAAATCGGACGTTGCGCCGGAGGTGGTAGACGATCGTCCGGCCGTCCGGCGAAATGTCGCCGTTGGCTTGCGAGGGAACGCGGGTGACGAGGATGGGCACCAGCCGGTTCGCGGCGGATAGACCAACGAGCGTTTCCGTCACCAAGAGATCGTACGCGATCGTATCCTGATCGTGCGCGAGCAGCGGATTGAGCGAGGTCGGATCCATGGTATCGGCAATGGTCAGCACGTGCGATTGCGCTGCGGTGCGGCCGCAGCCGACGAAACTCGGCGCACAGAGCGCGAGGACCAGTGCGACGCCGCGCCATTTCAATTGACGCGCGGCAACCTGCTCCTCACCGGCGTGCGGCGCACTCAAGCGCGGCGACTCTGCTCATCGCGCTCACCCTGGCTGCGTTTGGTGCGAACTACGCGGGACCATTAGCCTCGCGTTAAAGATGGTATAAAGGAGCAGCGCCACGCTTTCTGGTACGGTGAGCAAATGGATCGCAACAACGCGGACAAGCCGCACCATCCCGATATCGAGGAACGCATCGGTGGAGTACGCGAGGGAGTGACCGATGCGGATGCGACCGGATTGATCGCCGGCGAGCAGTTGATAACGCAGGCGGAAACGCTCCTCCCATTATCGCAACCCGCCGAGCTTCCGCATAACGACTTGCATGCGGCGCTGCCGCGCGAGTCCGATGCGCACGCGACCATCGACGACCTGCACGCTGAGATCAATCGCGAGAAACCAAACGCCGCAGCCATCAAGGAGCACGTCGGTGTTTTGAGCGGGCTGCCGGAACTGCGCGCGACCGTCGCGATCTGGTGGGAGGATCCCAAGACGCAGCGGTTCTTCGCCGATCTCGGCCAAATCGGCGTCTAACCGTTGTCACCCTGAGCTTGTCGAAGGACGGCTTCCGCGGCGAGGTCGTCGAGCACCGGAACGAAATGTTTGGCCATCTCTTTGCCCATGAGCGCGCCGAAGAGTCCCGCGAGCGGCCCCGAGATCGTGACGCTTTGAGCGATCGTGGTTTGACCCGCCTCCGGCGTGATCTCGCAGTTGAACCTAAACGTCGTTAGAGGCGGACCACCCATCGACATGCTGAAGCGCCGGCCTTCGACGACGTCGTGAAAGGTCACGTCGTGCGTGCTGCCGCGATCGGTCGTCATTTTGCCGGTGCGGCCGTTGGCGACGGGACCGTCGACCTCCGCACGTAGTATGCCGGAGTTCCAGCGGCTCCAGTGGCCCGGGTCACACCAGATGCTCCACACGGCCGCCGGCGATGCGGACGTCGAGCGCGAAACGCCGTAGGTTCTCATTAGCGCGAGGTCTTCGCAGAGAGCAGCGGCCGCACCCGTAACGCGACGCTGATGCGTCCCTCTACCGGCGTTTTGGTTTTCGGCACCCCGTGGTCGTAGGTGAGCTGCGTCTCGTAACTCATGAGCAAGAAGCTGCCGTCCTCGAGATCGAGGTCGAGCACGCGTCTGCGGCGCCTGCGCTGAGCGGAGCCGAAGGGCGCCTTGCTGCGGATCGTCATGAGCCGGGTCGCGCCGAGGGAGATGAGCCCGATCGGATGCCCGGCGACGATTTCGTAGAGATGGTCGTTGTGCGGCGCGACGCTGTCGCGGCCGTCACGATAGAGATTCAGTCCGACGGAGTTGAACGGCTCCTGCGTGAAGCTGCGCGCGCGCTGCGCCGCATCGAGCAGCACGTGCGGAAGCCCCGCATCGTCGAGCGCGTAACGGGCGACGAGGCGCGGCACGTCGACGTCGCGATCGTACATGCGACGCCGTTCGCTCTGCCACGGTATGCGCTCGCGCAGCTCGTCAAACCAAATCCCCGCGGTCGCCGAATCGACGAAGGCCGGGAAGTAGATGATGCGTCCCGTTTCGTCGTCGACGAGCGTCCGCCGCCCCTCGCCGAAGATTCCGAGCTGCGTCAGGGATAGAGGCCTCGAATTTTCGTCGCCTCAGCCACGCGAGCGACCGCCACGCAGTAGGCGCCCTTGCGCATGGAGACGCCGTGCCGCTTCGCCTGCTCGTGCGTTTCCCGAAACGCTCGCGTCATGATCCGCTTCAGGCGCTCGTTGATCTCCGCCTCTTCCCAGAAGTTGGCTTGCAGGTCTTGCACCCATTCGAAGTACGACACCGTCACGCCGCCGGCGTTGGCAAGAATATCGGGGAGCACCGTAATGCCGCGCTCGAAGAGAATATCGTCGGCTTCGGGCATCGTGGGACCGTTTGCCGCTTCGGCAACGATCTGCGCGCGGATGCGTGGCGCGTTCTCGCTGGTGATCACTTTTTCCAGGGCAGCGGGCACGAGCACGTCGCAATCGAACTCGAGCACCTCGCGGTTGTCGACGCGTTCCCCGCCTTTGAAGCCGGCGACCGATCCGGTCTCCGCTTTGTGCGCCATCAGACCTTTTACCTCGAGGCCGTGTTCGTTCGCGACGCCGCCGTGCGAGTCGGAAACCGCGACGATGCGGTAGCCGCGATCGGCCATGAGTTGCGCGGCGTACATGCCGGCGTTGCCGAAGCCTTGAATGGAAACGGTCGCGCCGTCGATCTCGCGCCCGAGCTCTCCCATCGCTTCGTCCACGACGTAGCTGCAGCCGCGGGCCGTCGCTTTGTCGCGTCCGAGCGAACCACCGATCGAGACCGGCTTACCGGTCACGACGCCCGGAATCGAATAGCCGTGCTGCATGGAGAACGAATCCATGATCCAGGCCATGATTTGCGGCGTGGTGTAGACGTCGGGCGCCGGAATGTCTTTCTCCGGGCCGATGATGATGGATATCTCGCTGGTGAAGCGGCGTGTTAAGTTCTCGAGTTCCTGCATGGACATGTTCTTGGGATCGCAGATGACCCCGCCTTTGGCTCCGCCGAAGGGAATGTTGACCAGCGCGCATTTCCACGTCATCCACATCGCCAGCGCCTTTACTTCGTCGAGGGTTACATCGGGATGGAAGCGGATGCCGCCCTTGCCGGGACCACGCGCCATGTTGTGCTGCACGCGATAGCCCGTGAACATGCGAAAGGCGCCGTCATCCATGCGGACCGGCACCGAGACCTCCAGCACGCGCTTGGGCTGCCGAAGGTAACCATGCAGCGACTCGTTGAGACCGATGAGCTGGCTGACCTCGTCGAGCTGGTGTTGCGCCATCTCCCAAACGTTGTCGTGCGATTGAACCGCGGAGAGATCGCTAGCCACTTTATTCATTTTTTCGCATTTCTGCATGCGAAAGGGCGGCGCCTTGGGCGCCGCCCTCTAACGGTGACGGGCGATGTGTTGGTTAGTGCGGAGGACGCCCACCGCCGTGAGAACCGCCGCCGCCAGATGCGTGCGGTGCTCCGCCCGACGAACCGCGCGAGTACGAAGGAGCGGAGCCTCGCGAGTACGACGGATACGAGCCGCGTGAGTTCGACGGATACGAGCCGCGCGAATACGACGGATACGAACCACGTGAGTACGACGGATACGAACCGCGCGAGTACGACGGATACGAACCGCGCGAGTACGACGGATACGAACTACGCGAGTACGATCCATACGGGTTGCGCGAGTAGGAGCTGCCGTACGAGTTGCTGCGCGAGTACGACGCGTACGGATTGCGCGAGTACGAGTCGCTCCGGGAGGACGACGCATACGGATTGCGCGAGTACTCGTAGGAGTCGCCGTTCGAGCTGCGCGTGTAGGGGGTACCGCGCGAGTAGGATGAACCGCGTGAGTACGAGGTACTGCGCGCGCCCGATGCGCCGTACGATCCGCGATCGCCGTAGGTCGGCCGGACGCTGCCGCGTTCTTGGTTAAAACGGCTCCACGAATCGGAGGGCGCCGCGCTCATGCTGCGGGCCGCTTCGCTCGTGCGGGCGGCTTCGCTCATGCGGGCCGCTTCGCTCGTGCGAGCCGCTTCGCTCGTGCGAGCCGCTTCGCTCGTGCGAGCCGCTTCGCTGCCGCGCATGGCCGGCGTGGCCGCACGCGCTTCGCTGCGCGATCCGAGCGCAGGATTCGAGGCAAACCGAGACGATTCGAAGGCATGCGAGAAGGCAACCCGCGTGCTCGGTGCGTGACCGAAGCCGAGGCTCCCTCTGCTCGCCGTCACCGGCAGCGCGCCGTGGAAACCGCCAACCCGACCGACGTTGCGGCTTGTCACCGGGACGTTATGCGAGGAGTTTCCGTGCCCGAAGTTGCCGCGCAGCGTTCCGCTGCCGCCGCCGTGCCCGAAGTTGCGGTAGACGTTACGAATGTTCGTGATGTTGACCACGCGCGTTCCGAAGCTGCCCCACGGGCGAGCTCCCCAGCCCCAGCCTCCCCAGCCCCAGCCGGGATACCACGCATAGAACGGTTCGAAGGGCGCAAGCGGGCACCAGCCGATGCCGCCGAAGCCACCGAAACCCAGCGAGATGCCGAGTCCACCGCCCCAGCCGTAAAACCCGACGAGCGCGGGATACCACGTCGGGTCGTAGGCGTACGCGGGCGGATCCCACGCCCAGCCGTAACCGTTAGCCCAGAACCACCTACCGTAATGGTACGGCGCCCAGCCCCACGGCTCGGCACCGACCCACGTCCAACCGTAACCGCCTTCCCAGCTCCAGGAGCCGTCACGATACGGAGCCCAGTCGGCCGGTTCTTGCGGAACCCAGACCTGACCGTAACCCGAAACGTCGTCCCAGTTGCCGTACTGGTCGAGGTTATCGTACCCGGCAATAGTCGGACTGAGATTCCGGCTTGCGCCCAGCGCGGCGACCATCGTGTCATCCCGCTTGGCGTTGAAATCATCGAAAGAATCGAAACCAACCTCCGAGGCGTAGCTGATGGTCGGATCGGAGGCTGAGCCGCGGGCCACCAGCGTGCGGCCGGAGGTGAGATCGTACGTCCGGTTCGCCGTGACGACCTCGGCTTGACCGCGGCGCGCCGTAACCCACGTCGAGCCGTCGCGATCGATGGAAATGCGATAATCGCCGGTCTCTCGGGAGCGAACGCTCACCGATGGCGTGTCGACTTGGAATGGCTGCGTGCCGCGAACGATGCCGACTTCAACCGTGCCGTCGGCGAGTTGCAACGCTCGGTTGTTGGGATCGTCGTTGGTAATGCGGGCCTGGACGTTGCCGCCGAGCCGGACGGCCGTTTCGCCGTCGAACTGCAGCTCGGCCCGTGACGTGTTGCCCGTCGAGATGTAATCCCCCGGCAACAGCGGCGCGTTCACGACCGCGGTCGCCTGTGTATTGCTGTCGCCCCGCTGTATAACAGTAGAGCCCTCCACGACGCTTACTCTCGCGACGCCGGGCCCATTCTTATCGGGCGCTTGTTCTGCCGAGGCAGGGAGCGCGCTCAGCGTGACTCCCAAAAGGGCGCCCCCGCAGAGAAGGCTACTGAACCACTTGCTAATCATCAGTTTGTCATTTCCCCTCAGCTCCATTGAACCCGAAACCGCCCGGAGAAAGCATCGATGGTCGATTAGGCTACCCTTAAGATCTTATGAGAGAGATTCTATACCACTTCGAAGAGCGCCGCCGCGCCCATGCCGCCGCCGATGCACATCGTGACGACGACGTATTTCTCGCCGCGGCGCTTGCCTTCGATGAGCGCGTGCATCGTCATCCGCGCGCCGGTCATGCCGTACGGGTGCCCGATCGAGATCGCGCCGCCGTCCACGTTGAAGCGATCGTTGGGAATCTCCAGGACGTCGCGACAGTAGACGGTCTGCACCGCGAAGGCTTCGTTGAGTTCCCAGAGGCCGATGTCGGCTACGCTCAGACGATGGCGCGCCAAGAGCTTGGGCACGGCGTAGACCGGCCCGATCCCCATCTCACCCGGCGCGCATCCGGCGACGGCGTAGCCGCGATAGATGCCTAGCGGCCGCAGGTTGCGCGCCGCGACCGCCTCGGCGGACATCACGACGACCGCGGCCGCTCCATCGGAGAGTTGCGACGAGTTGCCGGCGGTGATCGTCGTATCGGCGACGCCGGGAACCGCGCCGCGCAGCGCCGCCAATCCCGACGGTGTCGTGTCGGGCCGGTTTCCTTCGTCGCGCATGAGTTCGACGCGCTCCTCGCGTACCGCGCCGTCCTTGCCATCCTGCACGCTCTTCCACGACGGCATCGCGACGATTTCGTCGTCGAATCTGCCAGCGTCTTGCGCGGCGGCCGTCCGCTGCTGGCTCTGCAGCGCGTACTCGTCCTGACGCTCGCGCGAAATGCCGTACTTCTTCGCGACGTTGTCAGCGGTATAGAGCATCGGCGTGTACACGTCGGGCTCGTGGCGCAGCAGCCACTCTTCGGCAAAGAAGTGGAGGTTCAAATCGTTTTGCACCATGCTGATCGACTCGACGCCGCCGGCGACGACGACGGCCGCGCCATCGACGATCACGCGCTGTGCGGCCCCGGCGATCGCGTCGAGACCCGAAGCGCAGTAGCGGCTCACCGTCTGTCCGGGAACGCTTATCGGGCAACCCGCGCGCAGCGCGGTCGTTCGGCCGATGTTGTTCCCGGTCGCGCCTTCGGGCAGCCCGCACCCGATCACGACGTCCTCCACCTCTCCGGGCTCGACGTGCGCGCGCTCCATCGCCTCGCGGACGACGTGCCCGGCCAGCGTCGCCCCCGGCGTTTGATTGAAGGCGCCGCGAAACGCGCGCCCGATCGGCGTGCGCGCGGCCGAAACGATCATCGCCTCAGGCATGCGCCAACTCCGGAACGCCGCCCGCCGCCCCATTTGCGAGGAATGCGGACGGTTTCCATTGCGGTCCGAACGCCGCTTCGAACTCAAGGATGCGCGCGTACACGTTCTTGACGCCGACCTCGTCCGCGTACCACATCGGGCCGCCGTGATGCGGCGGAAACCCGTAGCCGTACACGTACACGATGTCGATGTCCCCCGGACGCAACGCGACCCCCTCTTCGAGCAGGTACGCGCCGCGGTTGATGAGCGCATAGAGCAACCGGTCGCGAATCTCGCGGTCGGTAACGACGCGCGGTGCAATTCCGGCCGCGCGCGCGGCCTCCGCGAAGAGGCGCTCGACCTCGGGATCGGCGATCGGCTCTCGCCCTTTTCCGACCGCTCTATCGTAGGTGAAGAACCCCGCCATGCTTTTTTGCCCGAGGCGCCCTTGCGCGACGAGCCGTTCCCACACGTCGGTCCGTCCTCGCTCCGCTTCGCCGTGCAGCCGTTGCACGTTCAAGCCGATGTCGAGACCCGAGAGATCGCTCATCGCAAACGGTCCCATCGGGAAACCAAACTCTTTCATCACCGCGTCGATGCGCGCCGGCGTGACGCTCTCTTCGGCCAGCGCGAAGGCCTCGCGCACGTAGTCGAAAACCATGCGATTGCCGATGAAACCGAAGGCGTTGCCGGAGAGCACGGCTTTCTTCTTCAGCGTCTTGCCGACGGCGAACGCCGTCGCCAGCGCCTGCGCGGAGGTCGCGTTTCCGCGCACGATCTCGAGCAGCGGCATGATGTTTGCCGGCACGAAGAAATGCAAGCCGAAAACGTTCTGCGGACGCGCGGTGGCCGAGGCGATGGCGTCGATGTCGAGCGTCGAAGTGTTGGTGGCGAAGAGCCCTTCGGCCTTGACGATGCCGTCGAGCTTGCGAAAGACGTCGCGCTTGACGTCGAGGTCTTCGAAGACGGCTTCGACGACGAGATCTGCGCCGGCCAGCTCGTTCCAATCCTCGGTAAAAGTGATCGACTGCGCGCGTTGCCAGGCCTCTTCTTGCGTCAAGCGCCCTTTCTGCACTTGGTACATGAACATACCCATGACCGTTTGCCGCGCCTTATCGACCGCCGCGTCGTTGCTGTCGACGACCGTTACCGGCAGACCGGCTTGCGCGAAGGCGATGGCAATCCCGGTTCCCATGGTGCCCGCGCCAACCACCCCGACCTTCTCGATCCTCAAAGGTTGGGCCGACTCCAGCATCGGGACTTTATCCAGCTCTCGCTCGGCGAAGAAGAGGTGGCGCAGCGCGAGCGACGGCGCAGAACGCACCAGCTCGTCGAACAAGCGCGCCTCACGGGCGAGGCCGAACGGAAACGACAGCTCTATCGATGCCTGCACGGCATCGATGAGTTTGTGCGCCGCATAGCCGCCGTCGTTCTCGGCCGGCACCATCTTGTGCGCCTGTGCGACGACGAACGGTCCCGCCTGCGCGGGAACGTCGGCCGCGATCGTCGCGGCGCGTTCGGATATCCGCCGTTTGGGTGCTGGAATCTCGGCCAAGGTGACGGCACGTTTCAAAACGTCGCCGGCATCGATTTCGTCGATGATGCCCAACTCGAGCGCGCGCGAGGCGGGCACGGACGCGCCCTTGAGCATGAACTCGAGCGCCGCCCGCGCGCCGATCAAGCGCGGCAAACGCTGCGTAGCGCCAGCGCCCGGCAGCAGCCCGAGCTTGATCTCGGGCAGACCCAGCTTGGAGCGGCCCGTCGCGATGCGGTAATCGCACGCCAGCGCAAGTTCGAGGGCACCGCCGAGGCACGTGCCGTCGATCGCGACGACGTGGATCTTCGCGCTCGCCTCGATCGCCGCGATGACGTCGCGAATCGTCAACGCGTCGGGCGGCTTTTCCGCATTGAAGTCGTTGACGTCCGCGCCGGCACTGAAGAGGCCGTTGGCGCCCGCGATCACGACCGTTTCCACGGCGGGATCGGCGTACGCCGCGCGCAGCTCGCCCAGGAGCGTCGCACAATACGCGAAGGAGAGCGCGTTGACCGGCGGATTGTCGAGGGTTACGACCCGAACGTTCGGCGTCATTATGCGTGCGTTACGGTGAGATTGTCGAAGCGCGAAGCGCGGTCTAACGTAAACTGCGTCTCGTTAAGCGCCATCACGTCGGCGGACCCGTCGACGATCTGCCGCTGGTACCACGCGCACTGCGAGAGCACGTGGCTCGCGTAGAAGGCCGCAGTCGCAAGTTTCGCGCGATAGAACTCGCTCTCCGCATCGCCGGCCGCGATCTTCGCCGCCGAAATCTGGGCGGCGCGGGCCATCTGCCACCCGCCGGCAATGGTCCCCCACAACCGCAAATACGGCACCGAACACGCGAAGGCTTTATGGAGATCGCCCATCGCGTTCATGCCGATCCACTGCGAGGTTTCGCTGAGCACCGCCAACGCTTTGCCCAAACTTTCGCCGACCCGCTTGACCGTCGGATCGGCATGGCCCGCGCACTCCCGCGCGACGCGCTCCATCTGCGCCCCCGCCGCCCGCGCGGTCGCGCCCATGTCGCGCAAGAGCTTTCGCCCGACCAAATCCAGCGCTTGGATACCGGTCGTGCCTTCGTAGATTGGAATGATCCGCACGTCGCGGTACTGCTGGGCGATACCCGTCTCTTCGATGTAGCCCATGCCGCCGAAGACTTGCAGCGCGGTGGAGCAGAGCTCGACGGCGTTCTCGGTGCACCATCCTTTCACGATAGGAATCATCAGTTCGACGAACGCCTTGTGCTCTTTGCGCACCTTCTCATCGGGATGGCGCGCGGCGAAATCGAGCGAGGCCGCCGTGACGTAGGCCAGCGCGCGCATCGCTTCGATCGTCGCCTTCTGCCACATGAGCATGCGGCGAACGTCGGGGTGCTTGAAGATCACTTCCGGCTCGCGCGATCCGGGCCGCAGATCGCGTCCCTGCACGCGCTCCATCGCGTATTCCAGCGCGCTTTGATAGGCGCGGTCAGCCAGTCCGATGCCCTGAACGCCAACCGAAAAACGTGCGGCGTTCATCATCACGAACATGTACTCGAGCCCGCGATTCGGTTCGCCGACGAGGTATCCGACGGCGCCGCCGCCCTTCTCACCGTAGTTGAGCGTGCACGTCGGATTACCGTTGAGGCCGAGCTTGTGCTCGATGCTCGCGCAGACGACGTCGTTGCGCACGCCCAAACTGCCGTCGGCGTTGACCAGGAACTTCGGGACGATGAAGAGCGAGATGCCCTTCGTGCCCTCCGGCGCGCCGGGCAGCCGCCCGAGCACGAGGTGAATGATGTTTTCGGCCATGTCGTGCTCGCCGAAGGTAATGAATACCTTCGTGCCCGATATCAGATGATGGTCGCCGTCGGGTACGGCCCGGGTGCGGACCTGCGCGAGATCCGAACCGGCCTGCGGTTCGGTGAGGCACATCGTCCCCGTCCACCTTCCCGAAACGAGATTGGGAATGAAGCGCTGCTTCTGCTCGGGCGACCCGACGAGCTCGATCGCCTCGATGGCACCCTGATTGAGCAGCGGACCGTTGGCAAAGCCGATGTTGGCAGCGTTCCACATCTCCAGCGTGGGCCCGAGAAGGATCTGCGGTAGGCCCTGGCCGCCGAACTCCGGCGGCACCGGTAAGCCGATCCACCCGGCTTGCGCGAACCGCTCGTAGGCCTCTTTGAAGCCGGCCGGAGTCGTCACCTCACCGTCGCGCCACGTACAGCCTTGCTTGTCGGCAACGCGATTGAGCGGGTCGAGGACGCCGGCGGCGAACGCGGCCGCCTCCTCGAGCACCGAATCGAGCACGTCGAGCGTATCCTCGCAGCCCGGCAATGCCGCAACGGCATCGATCTGCGCCAGTTCGCGCAGCACGAACTGCATGTCGCGAAGGGGTGCTCGGTAGGTGCTCATGGTGAATCCTCTCCCACTCTATTAAAAATAATAGTTACGGGAGGCTGAGAGCGGCGACCTCTCCTCTGTCGGTTGGGGCATTAGAAATTGCGTAAAACAGTCCGCCTGCTTGCAATAGACCGAAACGCAGGCGGATATCCTACTCGTATACGCATCGTCAACCGTCGCAAGGAGATTACACAAAACCGATATGTTACTAGCGTCACTGCTTCTTTCAGCGATCACGTTCAATCCGGCAATGGCGCCGGCGGGCGGCGGCTACATCGAGGGCTACATCCAAGCCCAGCCGCTCGCGGGCGAAACGCCCTGCAAACCGGGACACATCTGCGCGTCGAAAAAAACGACCTCGCTGCATGGATGCTTCGTCCTCAACTTCTACAACGGAACCGACGGCGGCACGCCGCTGGCCCTCGACGTCACCGAAACGGGCGGCGCCGGAAGCCAGACGTACGTCTATTGGATCAACAACTACTACAAGGACATCAACATCACGGGCTACGCGACCGCAAAGTTCTACTGCCCGCGTGTGAGATAACAACCGGAGACCGGCGAAGCGAAGCGGGCCGTCCACAGCCCGCTTCACTTCCCATTTGAGATCCTGTCGTTCGTTCTGATCGCTGCGCCGCTGGTCGCCACGCACGGCACTCCGGCCTGCAGACGTCGGATCGCCGGAAGCGGGCTTTTTCCAGCCAGCTTCGAATTCGGTATCGATGCCGAGGAAATTGTCGTATGCCGCCGGGGTCATCTCACTTCTTCTCGTCGCCGGCTGCTCCGGCACCGGCGCCGGCGGGGGCACGTCGTGGAGAGCGCTGCCGCAAGCGCAGCCGGCGAGCGGTTCGGGCAGCGCCTACATCTCGCACGTCGTGGTCATCATCCAAGAGAACCGCAGCTTCGAAAACTTCTTCGCCGGTTACCCCGGGGCGAACGCGCCGCTGTCGGGCTGCGCGATGCCCAACGGCGGAATTGCACGCGCGCGCGTGCGTCACCATAGCTCCGGTTCGGGATGCCCGCCCGGCGACCTGAGCATTCCGCTCCAAAAGATCCCCCTCGGCGGCCCCGAACTCCAGCACGATTGGCATTCGTCGATCATCTCGTACCACGGGGGAAAGATGGACGGCTTCTCCAGGGTCGGCATTCCCGGAAAATATGAAGCCTACGCCTACGTCGACCCCAAGGACATCGCACCCTATAGGGACATGGCCGAGCAGTACGTGCTGGCCGACGAGATGTTTCCCACGCAGTTCGGCGGCAGTTTCACCGCGCACCTGACGGCGGTTGCCGGTAACGACGCCATCAGTCAAACCCCCAGCCGCTCCGAAGTGGACTTCCCTAACGGTGCGTACGACGACTGCGATTCACCACCCGGCACGAGAAGTTCGTTTCTCACCAGCAACCGCGAGGAACACTTCTACCAAGGGCCCTTCCCATGCTTCGATCAGTTCAACACGATCGCGCAGGTGCTTGACGATGCCGGCATATCGTGGAAGTACTACGCCACCAAACTCGTGCACGGTGGGGTGTGGGAGCCGTTCGAAGCGATGAAGTACACCCGTTATGGACCCGATTGGAATAGCAATATCATCGCGCCGCAAACGACCGTTCTCAGCGACGCAGCCAACGGCAACCTGGCCTCAGTCGACTGGGTTTCCCCGAGCAAACCCGATTCCGACCATCCCGATGATGGAAATCATGGGCCGTCGTGGGTCGGTTCCGTCGTCAACGCGATCGGCGAAAGCTCGTACTGGCCGACGACCGCGATCGTCGTCATCTGGGACGATTGGGGCGGCTTTTACGATAACGCGCCGCCGCCGCAACTCGACTATCGCGGGCTGGGCATCCGCGTTCCCTGCCTCATCATCTCGCCCTATGCGAAGCAAGATTACGTTTCACACGTGCCCTACGAGTTCGCCAGCATCTTGAAGTTCATCGAAGGGGTGTACGGTCTCGGGACGATCGGACCGCCATCGCAAGGCTACACGGACACCCGCGCAACTAGCCTCGATGACGCCTTCGACTTCAATCAACAGCCGCGGAAGTTCCAACCCATTCCCACGACGTATCCGCTCGCGCACTTTCTTCACGAGCCGCCCAACGACGAACCGGTCGATACCGAGTAGCTCGCCCTAGAAGGCGCCGATGCCGTTTGGCGTGCCCCACCCGGTCGGCCCGGAGTAGTAGACCCGGTACTTGCCGTCTCCGCAGAGGTAGTTGCCGCATCCGCCGCTGCCGCTGCCGTCCGCGATGAAGTGAATATCTTTCTTGAGTTGGCTTTTCGTCAGCGTCCAGAGCTCTTTGCCGGCATCCTGTGTCTTGGCATTGCCGGCGAGCCCATAGACGCCCGCGACTAACGGCGAAGCGACGCTGGTGCCGCCGACGCCAAACCAGCCGCCTTCTTGACTCGAGTACTCCGCAACGCCGGGCGAGAGGCCGGCCTGCGCCGAGATGTCGTTGTCGGTGCGGTACTTGCAATCGGGATCTCTTTGCCACAACGGCTTGGTTACGCCGGTGGCGCAGCCGCCGCCGGAGCCGCCCCAAGGAACTTCGGTGTAGTTCGAGCCGCTTCCACCGATTTGCGTCCCGCCGACGGAGACGACGCTTTCGAGCGCTCCGGGAGCGCCGATTTCGGCGTAACCTGCGTCACCGGACGCAGCGAGATGTTGGACGCCTTTGGTGCGGAAGTACTTCGGAAAGTTTGGATCGCCGCAGTCGATCGACCCGTAGCAAACCCAGCTGTTGCTGACGATGGTCGCTCCGACCTTTGCCGCCGCGGTTTCGGCGGTTTCCATACCGCTGATGCTGCCGTCTGATTCGATCAGATCGATGGCGCACTTCGGACACGAAGCCGAGACCATTTCGATATCGAGAGCTTCCTCGACGCACCAGCCTGACGAGGCCGTCGCGCAGTTCTCCGGATAGTCGCTCTGGTCTCCGTGCTCGTTGTACTTCTTGAACTTCGCGACTCCGAGGCCGAACTCGGTGCGATACGTCGCGAGGTCCGCCTCGGCGGTAGGGTCATCGAAGGCGTCGACCAGCGCGACGACCTGCCCCTTGCCTTTGGTGAACGACGGCAGGTTGTAGCGCCTTTGCAGTTCCTTTGGCGCGATACCGCACGTCGAACCTACGCACGCGGGGTTGACGCCTTTGTCGACGATCAGCACGAGGCAGGTGGGCGCACCGACGACTTGGGGGCAGGCGGCGTGCCCAAGGCCCTGCACCTTCCAGGCCGGCACCCCGCCGGCGCCGGGCGTCCCGGCCGCAGGCAGCGATCCTCCGCACCCAGCGAGCAGAGCGGCGCTCGCGCAAACACCTAACGCGTACTGTGGGAAGCCCAACATCTTCATTTTTCTTCGCTCCATCAACGACTCAACAACTGTGCTACGTTTGGCGCCTAGACATCGCTTCCTCGCTGGGTTGCTCGCTTACCGCCTACGATTACTCCCGCACGGTGAGCGTGCCGCTCGCGCTGCGCCCGAACTCCTCCGGAGCATCTTCCAGGTACGCGCGTGCCCCAGGCCACCGGAACGTGCCCGGCGTCACCGAGCGCACGAGGTAGTGCAGGTCGTAGACGCCCGGGTCGAGATGCGCGGCATAGGCGACGACGCGATCGCGATAGATCTGCGTGGTGTCGATTTGCCAGCTGTCGCTCTGCGGAACGATCGCCTGGAGCGTCGTGCGGAACGACGTGTCGACGGCCTCGAATCCCGCCGGTAAGGAATCTTCGATCACGACACGGTCGACGGGATGATCCACGATCGTGCGAACGCCGATGTCGAAGACGCGTCCGGCGTCGATCCCGAGTCCCTGCGCGACCGTCGCGAGATCGAACGTTGCCAGCGGGACCGGCACCGCCGACGAGCCGGTGACGCTCGATTCATTGAGCGTTCGAATCACGCGGAACGCCGCGAGTTCGCCCGGCGCATCGGAGGCCACGGGATAGGTGTAGAGCACCGTGTAGTAGACGCTCGGCCCCTGGACGACCAGCGCGTTGCCGGCGAGCGCGTCCGCATTCACGGTAAAGGTCTGCGACGACGCGACGCTGCCGAAGCGCACGCTGCCCACGACGCGATTGCCGATCCGAGCGGTCGCGTACGCTGGCACGAGCCGCTCGCCGGCGACGTAACCCGAAAGCGCCGCGATCGCGGTAGCCGCATCGGAGATCGTCGGCCAGCCGCAGCGGCATTGCTGCGCGACGAGCGCGCGCACCGCGCCGTCGATCTCCTCTGCGGGTGCATGCCGCTCGATTAAGAGCTCGAGCATTTGGGATTGCGCCTCGACGAGCGAGCCGCGCCAGCTCCAGGGATCGGAGAGGTTCGCGGTCGCGTATCGTCCGGTGACGTAGAGCGTTTGCTGCAAGCGGTCCGCCATCGTGGCACCTTGCGCGTGCCAGCCGGGAACCCGCAGCAGATAGCGCGCGAGGCGCAACTGGGTGGCGCTATCAAAATCGTTCGCTTGAGCGACGATCTGATCGAGAAAATCGCTGCGCGTCTGCCCGGCCGCACTCAGCGACCAGAGCGCGGCGAAGCGCAGCTGCGCCTTGCACGTCGCGTCGCGACACCAGGTAAAGCGCTCCGGATTGGCGAGCGTCGCCGTGAGAAACTCCGCCGCGGCGTTCTGCGCCGAAGGGTCGACGCGCACGCCGCGGGAGCGCGCGAAGTTCAGCGCCTCCAGCGCATCCGCCGTGACGAACGGATCGCTCGCCGAGGCGTTGCGGTAATCCTCGAAGCCGCCGTCGTCGCGACGGTACGACAATAATGCGTGCAGGTTTTGCGCAATCGCCGCTGCCGGGTCGAAGCTCAGATGCAGCCGGTAGGGGACGCGCATCTTCGCCAGCGCGGCGGCGATCGTCAGCCGCGCGGCCGCCTCGTTAGCCAGCGGCAGTGCGTCCTGCCCCATCTCGCGCTGCGAGGGCACGACAAACTGCGGCACGATGGAGTTGGCCAGCGTAATTTGGAGCGAACCGCCGTGCAGCTGCAGCGGTACCGTCGCACTCCCCGCCGCACGTCCGCTCTCGATTACCGACTCGGTGCTCGAGCTGTCGATTGCCGTAAACGGTACGCTGAATGCGTCGGTTCGCTGGCCCAGCGCGCCTGACGCGCGCACGAGCGTCGGCGCCGGCGTTCCGGTCACCACCGGAAAGCGAAACGCCTGCATTCCGGTCTGCGCGCTCTCCGTCGCGTGCCGCGTCTGCGCGTCGCCTTGGGCGAACGCCAGCGCGCCGCTCAAGCGCAGCACCAAGTCGAGCGCCCCGCTCGCCCCGGTCTGATTGGCGATCGATACGCCGAGGTCGAAACGGTCGCCGGGGCGCGCGAACTGCGGCAGCAGTGGGTTGGCGATCAACGGCTGGTTGGAGACGAAGGTTTGGTCCGCCGTTGCGAAGTGGGCCGCGTCGCCTTCGAGCGCGACGGCCATCACCCGCCAGGTCGTCAGATCGTCGGGCATCGTGAAGTTCGCGTGCGCCGCTCCGCGTGCATCGGTCTGCAGCACGCCGTAGTACGCCATGGGCTGAAAGTTCGCGCGCACGCGCGTTCCGGCCGCGCCGGCCAAGTAGCCGCCGCCGTAGCCGAAGCCCTTCTCCATCGGCGGCGTCTGCGTGTGCAGCGTCACGTCTTCGCGATTGTCGGCGAAGATCGTCGAGACCGGCTGTTCGGCGAAAACCGTCTGGACGAGATCCGGCAAACGGTAGCCCGAAAGCTGGAGGATCGCGTCGTTAACCACCATCGCGACAATCTCGCCGCGCACCGGCGCTGCCGCTAAGCTGCGCAAGGTGAAATCGACGCCTTGCGGCGCACCCGGATGCACGGTCGCGTTGCGCGGCGCGATCGTGAGCTTGAGATACCGGTCCGCGAGGCTGACGTCGAAGCCGGCCATCCCGGTGAGCGCGAGCGTCTGCAGCTTCGTTGCGCCGTCCGGCGCACCGCGGCGCACGACGACCGCTTCCAGCGCGGCGTTCGGCATCATCGCGGGCGTCACTTTGAACGGGAAGCGCAGCGCACCGCGGACGTCATGCAGCGTGGTGCGCTCGATCGTGTCGCCGCGCACGATCGCCAGGTAGACATCGGCGCGATCGTACGGCGAGGCCACCATCGCGTTAGCAGTATCGCCGATAGCGTACTTCTTCTTGTCGAGTTTGATCGCAACCGCGTTTTGATCTTGCAGGCCCCAATCGGCTTCACCCGCGCCGAACGCAAAGACTTGCATGTCGGTCGCCGTCGCATTACTGCGAGCGCCCGCGAAATTAGCGACCACGCGGTACGGCCCGGCGTCGGGCGGCGTGAGCTGCGCGGTAACCGGACTACTCCCGGAGGTCACGTCGGCGGTCGCGACCGTTTGGTACTCGATCGCTTGATCGGCGCTTTCGCCGCCTTCTTCTTCCTGGGTGGCCGCGGTATACGTCATCTTCTGCAGCTCTACATGCACCTGGCGCCCCGCGATGGCGTGACCGTCCGCATCGGTAGCGATCGCGCGAATCGGCATCGCGCTCCCCGCTTTGCCGACCGTATCAGAGGCCAGGCCGACGACCGCGTCGTCCGGCAGCGCGAGGAAACTCTGCGAATCGCTGACCGAGAGATTCGATACGTCGGTCGTCTCCATGTCGACCGCGTAGGTCATCGGGAAGGGAAGATCGGCGGGTACCGTCACGTCGAGCGAAGCTTTGCCGGCGGCATCCAGCGCAATGTCGCGCTGCAGCACGTCGGTGGTAAACGTAGGCGTCTGCTCCGGCCAGAACCACTGCGGTCCAAACGTAAAATCGTCCCAGCCTTTCGGCTGCACCGTGGCGACGTCGCGCGTGACGTACGCGTGCGCGCTGCCGCCTTGCAGCGGCGCGCCGAAGAGATACGTCGCGGTAACGGCGGCACGTACGCTCGAGCCGGCGCTCGCGGCGTCGCGGTCGAGCGTCAGCGCGAGGTTGAAGTTCGGCGGCTTGAACTCGGCGACGCGCAGCGATCCATCGATTTCGTTGCCGTTGGTGCCCTTAGCGGCAATCGAATAGTACCCCGGCGCCTGCTCGCCGGAGAACGCGATCGGCAGCGAAAAGATCCCGAGCGCGTCGGTACGCCGTCGCCCCAACGACGTCGTTACGTTGCTCGGATCGCTCAGCGTCACGGCATACCACGCGTCGGCATCCGCGACGACCCGCCCGCCGCGCACGTAGTACGCGACGCCCGTAATCTCGCCGTGCTCGCCGGGCTGGTACATCTGCCGATCGGTGAAGATCGTGCCGCGCGAGAGCGGCGCGCCGCCGCTCCACTGGCCATAGACGTTGAAGCGCGTGTAACCACTCCAACTATACGTGGTGACCGTCGCTACGTCGCTGCCTTGCGTCACGACCACGCCGAGCGTCGGCCCCTGATCGGATGACGAAAGCACCGAACATCGCTCGACGTCGACCCCGGTGAAATCCAGCTCGCCGCCGGCGTTGGTGATGCCGCTGGCGCAGCGCTGCGGCGGCGTCGAGCCTTGCTCGTCGATCCGATAGACGCTGACCGCGGCGTTCCCTACCGGCGCGCCGTCGCTGAGGTGCTGCACGAGCACGATGCCGTGCGCGGGAAACCACTGCGAGAAGACGCCGAGATTGGTGAGCTGCACGACCCCCGTGAGGCTGGGATCGGCGCCGGGCGCGTCCAAGCCGGTGCGAAAACCGTAGGCTAAGGCGCCGAACGTAGCGCCGAGACGGGCCTGCAGAGCGATCGGAACGACGCTCTGCGCGTTGCGGCGAGCGCGCGCGAGCGGCGAGCTCGGCCAGCTCTGCCACGGCGGCAATAGCGTCAGCGCGCTCGGCGAGGCCAGCATTTGCAGCGGCGTCAATCGCGCGAAGGCGGCTCGGTACGCGTTGCCGGGAAGGTTCGTCGCGTAGAAGTCGAGCGCCACGGGCGCACCGGCCGGGATCACACTCACGCCGCTGGGCGCCCAGGCCCCCGGCGCAAAGTCGGAAGTTCTCAGCGTGACGCGCTGCGCGTCGCCCAACGTTTGCCCGAATGTATCGCGCACACCGGCGCCGATCGTCGCCACGTACGTCGTGTCGGGATCGAGCGCGTACGGATCGATCGCGATGGTGTTCGATTGGTCCGGGACGCTGACGAGCGTCGTTACCGCTGCGGGTTGCGGTGAGATCGTTACCGCGTGCGCGATCGAGGCGGGATCGAGCGGATTGGTAAAGGCGATGACCGGATCGCCGGCGGCAAAACGCCCGCCGCTATTGGGGCTCGGTACCGGCGTCGGCACGATTGCCAGCGCGCCGTACGTGCGAATCGCGCCGGCGAATCGCTGGGTCGTCGGAATATTCCCATAGACCGGCTCGACGCCCGCAGCGATCGCCAGCGCATAGGTCGTGGCGCGGTGCAGCTCGCGCGCGGGTCGCAACGCGTACGTCCACGAGTCGAGCGACGGATCGAAGAGCTCTTGGGCGTTGCTTCCCGGATACGGCGTCGGTGTCGCTTCCAGCGCGGCGGTAACGCCGACCGCATCGCCGGGAGCTTCGAGCTTCGCGTGCGCCGCGAGCGACGCCGGATCGACCGCCGCATTCGTGGTTACGTGCAGCGTTGGCTCGAGATCGACCGGCGGCGGCGTCTGATCCTCGTCCTGCGATTGGAGTTGCGGCATCCCGGTAACCGCGACCGCCTGCGTATCGAAGGTCCATGACAGATCTTGGGCCAACGCATCGCCGGCCAGATCGCCGAGTCCCGCGGACAGCGTGATGCGCACCCGTGTCCCGATCGGCAGCGCGCGATCGCCGACGAAGCCCACCATGCGCGGGGTCAAGACGGTGAAGTGTCCGCCGAGCTGCGGCTCGATGGCGAAATGGGAGAGCACGTTGCGCGTGCCGTCGCCGCTCAGGGCTTGGAGCGGTACGATCGGCTTCGCGAAGATCACCCGGATTTGCGCCAGGCTCTGTGCGGTTTGCGTCGGCGAGATCGAGCGGATCCAGGGCGCGAGCGACGGCCGGGGAAGCGCTGCCACCGCCCCGAGCTTCGGCACGCCGGTTTGACCGCCGCAGGAAGCGATCGCCACGATGGCAACGGCCAGCGGCATCGAATAGAGCAGACGCACGCATGCCCTCTTCCGTATACCAGCGATGAAACTCTTTGTGGCGGCGGCCGTCCTCGCCGCGCTCGGCGTCCCGGCCGTAGTTCTGATCGCGCATCACTGGGGCATCGATGCCGGAACGCTCCGTGCGCCGGCAATTTCGGTTACCTATACCGACCGTACCGGCGCGCCGCTGGGAACGATTCTCGGTAGCGACTCATCGCGTACCGTGAGCGTCGATCTGATCGGCGTCTCTCCGTGGTTTCTGCAGGCCATCGTGGCCGCCGAGGACGCGCGGTTCTGGCGGCACGGGGCCGTAGACGCGCGCTCGGTGCTCCGCGCCGCGCGCGACTATGCGATCTACGGCGAGGCACGCAGCGGCGCTTCGACGATCGACATGCAGCTGGCGCGCATGCTGTCGCCGTCACCGAGCACGCTCCGAGGAAAGCTCGCGCAGATGCTCGTCGCGGAACGCATCGAGATCGCCTCGAGCAAATCGGCGATCCTCGACGCGTACCTCAACCGCGTGCCGATGGGCGGCGAGCTCTACGGCGTCGAAGCGGCCGCGCGCTCGTACTTCGGTGAACCGGCGGCCGATCTCGACCTCGCCCAGTCGGCGCTGCTGGCGGCGATTCCCAACGATCCCGACCGGCTGGCGCCCGGCGGCGATTGGCGCGCGCTGCGCGATCGCCAGCGCTACGTACTCCAGCGCATGGTGGCGTTGCGCGAGATCGCGCCCGCCGACGCGACGCGCGCGTACGCGGAAACGCTCGACGTGCGCCTCCACGAGTCGGGCATCGCCGACGCGCCGCACGCGCTCTTCTTCCTCAACCGCCGCGCGGTTCCAACCGCGCCCGGGCGTCTGCGCACCACCCTCGATCGAGCGCTGCAGCGTTTCGTGCAGGCACAGACCCAAGATATCATCGGCGCCCTGCAGCGCTACCACGTGACCGACGCGGCCGCTTTGATCGCCGACAATCGCAGCGGTGCGGTGCTCGCCTACGTCGGCTCCCCCGATTACTTCGCGGATCGATCGTTGGGAAGAAACGACGGCGTGCAGGCGCTGCGCCAGCCCGGATCCGCCCTCAAACCCTTTACCTACGAGCTTGCCCTCGAGCGCGGCACGATTCGCTCGACGACGATCCTTGCCGACGCGCCGGCAGCCTACGCGATTCCCGGCGGCCGGCTCTACCAGCCCGCCGATTACAGCGGGCGATTCAGCGGACCGGTGCGCGTGCGCTATGCGCTAGCAAACTCGCTCAACGTCCCCGCGGTGCGCGTGCTCTCGGGCCTCGGCGTGCAACCGTTACTCGATCGTCTGCACGCGTTGGGCTTCGCGCATCTCGTGCGCCCGGCGTCGTACTACGGGCTCGGCTTGACGCTCGGCAGCGGCGAGGTAAGTCTGTGGGAGCTGGTGCAAGCCTACGTCACGATGGCGCGCTCCGGCAGTGCTCTGCCGCTGCATCTCGTCGATGGGGACGTCGCCCCCACGCAACCGGTCGGCGATGCGTCGGCGTGGGAACTCGTCACCGACATGCTCGCCGATCCGCACGCGCGCGCACACTCGTTCGGGCGGCGCTCGGTGCTCGAACTGCCCTTTCCCGCCGCGGTGAAGACGGGCACGTCGTCAGATTTCCACGACACGTGGACGGTCGGGTTCACGCGCGAGTATACCGTCGGCGTGTGGGTCGGAAACTTCGACGGCAGCCCGATGCACGGCGTCTCCGGCGTTACCGGCGCGGGTCCGCTCTGGAACCGTATCATGCTGCATCTCTACGAACGCAACGCCGAGCCGCCGCCGTTTCCGAAGCCGCGCGGTTTCGTCCGCGTTTCCATTTGCGCCGCGACCGGACGCGCACCGTCGCCAACGCAACGCTGCCCCGCGATCGTGGAGGAGTGGGCGCGACCGGGCGACCTCGCGGCACTGCGCGCGCGTGAATCCGTCGCGGGCTGGCGCATCGTTTTTCCGCGCGATGGCGATTGCTTCGTCGTCGATCCGACGCGCAACGCGTTGCGGCGGCAGGAGCAGCAGATCGCCCTGCAAGCTGCCGGCTTGCGCGGCGCGGTTCGCTGGAGCGTCGATGGAAGAACGCTGCGCCCCGATGCTAATGGCACCGTCTTTTGGGTGTTACAGCCGGGAACGTGGCGCATCGTCGCAACCGCCGGCGGCGGCCGCAACGCGGTGACGATTCACGTCGATCCGTCGCGCGCGCGACGTCCCGGCTTTAGCGTTACGGCGCCACGCTGATCGGAGACCACCGCTCGCGGGCGATGGCGTAGACGTAGATCGGCATGCCGAGCCGATTCTGTTCCAGCCGCTTCACGCGCGTCATATCGTTGCGCTGCGCGACGGCGATCGAGGGTGTGTTCTCGACGACGATGAACGAAACGACCCGATCGACGTCCAAGTTCGCGAATGCCCAATCGCGGCACGCGCGCGCAGCCTCCGACGCGTAACCGGAGCCCCAGAACTGCGGCCGGAGCATGTAGGCAACTTCGACGTCTTCGCGGCCGTCCACGTCATCCCAATGGAGCAATCCGACTTGACCGAGGTACTCGCCGTCGGAACGCCGCTCTACTGCCAGGAGCGAATAACCGCGCTGGCGATAGGTCGCAAGCGTCGCGTCGAGCATGCGCCGTGCATCCTCGAGATCGTACGTCCGGGGATAGTGCCGGGTCACGACCGGATCGCTCATCAGTACGCGGACCAGTTCCGCTTCGCCGGCGCGAAACGGCCGGAGCCGCAAGCGCGGCGTGAGCAGCTCCCCCATCGGCATCGTCGCCTCGTTGTCGACGACGATGCCGTTACCCTGGTTGTGTATTACTTCTCGAGTACTTGCAGATTGTTGTCGTTGTCGTCGTTGAAGTAGACCTTGGTCGTGGAAGCGCTGGTTCCGGTCGCGACGATGCCGAACAACGCTCCCGCGGCGCCTTTGTCGAGGTTGCGCACGTCGAGAATCTTACCGGTCGGCGTCATCTCGACCATGAGGTTTTGCCCGCTGGCATTGCCTGTATTTCCCACGACGAGGTTGCCGTTGAACAGCAGCGCGGCGCTGATCGGACCGTTGAGCGGATTGCCGGCGTGGACGAGCATGGCATCCTTGGCATCGGGACCCTTGAAGGTCTTGCCGCCCTTTTCCACCGTGATGCCGCCCGCTGGAATCGAGCTCACGTTCGAAAATGCAACCACGGTGCTATCCGTACCGTCGACGATGTAGAGCACGTCGCCGGTGGGATCGTACGTCAGACCGGAAGGCGCGAAGATGCTCCCCGGCTTACCATGATTGACGCCGAAGCCCTTCGCGATGATATCGTAGGTAAACGTCGATCCGAGATTGATGCGTATGATCTCTCCGTTCCCTGCGTTGCTTTCGTAGAACGCGGGACTGCCGGAGGCCGGCTGGGCGAACGCTTGGCCCCAGGGGTGGTCGAACGGCGGCCCTTTGATGTTGACTTCGAGCTTGCCCGCCGCGGAGATCACCGGGTTGTCGTTGGCCGAAAAGGCCGTCGCCCAGATGTCGTCGCTCGGACTGAGCGCGAGCGCGGCGCAGCCGAGCAGCGTTTTACTCGAGGAAACGAGCGTCGGCTTCGAGCCGGGCGCCGGATGCAGCGCGACGATGGTGAAACCGGTGCCCTGCACGTTGCTCTTGGCGTTGAAGTTGCAGACGGCGAGGTCGCCTTTCGTGAAAGCGCCGGCCGTCGACGGGGCGACCGTCAAGCCGTAGGGATTGAGCTGGCCGAACTTCGGGTCGACGGTCGACCCGATGACGACTTGCTTCGTGAGCAGCTTGAGGATTGAGGTCGTCTTGTCCGGCCGTACGCTGCCCGCGTTGGCCGGCAGCCCGTTCTGCGAGCCTGAGGAAGGCACGATGCCGGCATTGGTCGAGCAGCCTGCGGCGATGGCCAAGGCTGCAATAATCGCTAGTCGTTTCATCTGACTGACGCTAGACGACGGATGTGAAAAAATTCTGAAAACCCGGCCGAAAACGTCGCGCAACGATTCTGCGCGACGATTCCTGGATGCGCAAGGACGCACTGGCCATTGCCCGCCGCCTGTTTGCCGGCGACCGTCGCCGGGCCGCCGAACCGCAAGTGATCGAGACGCTCCTGCGTTTCGGGCACGGTGCGCTCGCCTATGCGGTGCGCAACGCTATTCGGATCTTGCTCCTGCGCCCCGGCGAGCGCTACCGGGAGGCGTCGGCGGCGCTGGCGCGCCTGGGCATCGACGTCGACGCTTGGCCCGCACCGCCGGCAGGACTCTTCGTCGTCGAAGAACGCGCTCTCTATCTGCGTTCGCGCAGCCCCATGACGGTCGCGCACGAGTTCGGCCACGCACTTGATTGCGCGCTGGGCGGAGGCGTCTATCGCAGCGGCATCGATCCGGAGGTCCGCGCGCTCTTCGCCAACGCCAAAGCCTTCGTTACGCCGTATGCGGCGACCGGCGTCGACGAGTACTTCGCCGAATCGCTGCGCGCTTACGTGGAAGCGAACGATTGCGCATCACCCTGGCCACGGGCCACGCGCGCTCGGCTGCGCCATGCCGATCTGGGCATGCACGAGTACGTCGATGCGCTCTTTGCGCGCGAGTTCGGCGAACGTCCCGCGCTCGATGCCGTCGTCTCTATTTAACCGCTTGCACTTGCGCGACGGTAACGCCGGAGGCTTTGTTGCCCCAGGCGCTGCGAATGTACGTGATGACCGAGGCAACTTGATCGTCGGAGATTTGTCCCTTCCAACTCGGCATGATGCCACTGTACGAGGCGCCGTTGACGACGACCCGTCCTTGCAGTCCGCCCTTGACGATCTCAATCACGCCTAGCGGATTTCCGGTGACGACCGGATTGCCGGCCAGCGGAGGAAAGGCACCCGCGACGCCTTGGCCGCCGCTTTGATGGCAGCTCGAGCAGTCGGTGACGTAGACGGTGGCTCCGTCGCTGGCCGACGCCGGATTATTGGCAGCCGCGGCCGAGGCCGAGGCCTGCGCTGCGCTGCTGTTTCCGCCTTTCGCGCAGGCGGTCAATCCCGCAACGGCGAGAACGACGAGTACGATTTTCATGCAGTCCTCCTTCGCGGACGAGCGCTGATCGCCCAAACGAGCGCGACGAGCAGAAAGTTCGCCACCAGCGAGCTTCCTCCGTAGGAGATGAACGGAAGCGTGATTCCAGTGAGCGGCAACAATCCAATGACGCCGGCGACGATGATGACCACCTGAAAGCCCAGCGTTGCGGCCAATCCCGTCGCCAGAAGTTTCGTGTAGAGATCGGGCTGCTCCAACCCGGCGGCAAACATCCGCCGCACGAGGTCGAGAAAGATTCCCAACACGACGATCGCGCCCACCACGCCAAACTCTTCCGAAAACGCCGCATAGATGTAATCAGTGGCGACGTCGGGGATGAACTCCGGGTGGCCGAGGCGGAACCCCGTGCCGGCGAGACCGCCGGCCGCGAGCGAATAGTACGCCTGCGACGATTGGTAGCCGGCTCCGAGCGGATCGGAGAACGGGTGCAGCCACATGTCGATGCGCGTGTGAACGTACGGGTAGTGATGCACGGCCCAAAATGCTCCCAAAGCAAAGAGCACGGCGCCAAAGAGCACGATGTCGGCGCGGCGGGTCGCGACGAAGAGCAGCGCGGCGAAGGTCGCCAGCAGCAACGTCGCCATTCCGAGATCGCGCTGCACGACCAAGATCGCCATCGAGGCGCCCCAGCCGACGAACAGCGGACCGAGGTACTTCACGTTGGCGCGCAACGACCACGGACGCGATGCCGCGATCACGTCGGCCATCTCCGCCAAGTACGCAGCCAGGAACAAGACAATGAAGAGTTTGATGAGCTCGATCGGCTCGTACTGTACCGGGCCAATGCGAATCCACAAGCGCGCGCCGTTGATCTCTTCGCCGAAGAGAATCAGCATCACGAAGAGCGCAAGCGAGGCAACAACCCACAAATACTTGTAGGCCGCAAAGCGGCGAAAATGCGTGAAGACCGGCCCCGCGGCGATCGCCAGGGCCAACGAGAGGAGCAGCCAGAGTTGCTGACGATGCGCCAGTGCGGGCGACAGCCGCGCGACCATCGTCAATCCCAACGCCGCCAGCACGACGGCCAGCGCCGGCATCGCATCGTCGCGCACGCTCGTCCGCGGCTGCCAGAGTACCCACACCAGCGCAAGCAGGCCGAGTACCGCGAGCATCCACGCCGGACCGACGGCATCGCGCGGCGCGAACGAAAGCAAGAGCGCTGCCACCGCAAGCGCGCCGATCATCGGCGCCGCGCGCCGAGCGGAGAGCGCGATCAGTGGGCGAACGCCACGGCCGCTGCTGCCGCCAACAATGCAACGAGGGAACGCACGACCAGCCAGAAGATTTGCGCGCGGTGCGCGCGATGCGCGAGCGGCGCGACTGCGTCCTCCTCAAACCGCGCCACCAGACTCTGCTCGCCCGGTTCGCGCGCCTCGGCCCGGTCGAGCACGGCGTGGCGGCCCTCTTCGCCCGCGATGCGACGTCCGACCAATACGATCGCATCGCCCGCGGCGAGCCGCACGTTGCTCACCGAAAGATCGAGCGACGGAGCGGCCGCAAAGGCTTGGGGCAACGCGGTGATCCCTTCGTCTTCCATAGCCTCGTCGGCGCACAGCGGCGTTACGTCACGATCGCGCACGAGGTACGCGCCGGTGGACCCAACGTGCATCACGTACGCGAGGCGCTGCACGACCACCACGGCGGTTAACGAGGCAGCGGCGGTAACGTAATCCTCGTGACTGGCGGTGGCCGCGTGCAGGCTGCCGTTCACCCGTGCCAAGAGCGCCATCATCGCGGTGGCCGCCGATTGCGGCCGCTCGATCGCGCGGCGAAAACCGGGGCGCCGCATCCGCCCGTCGCACTCACCGCGCAGACGCGCCAGCAATGCCTGTTCCGTAGGGAGCGGACCGATGCGCCCGAAGCCGCGCGCGACCGCCAGCAGCCAGGTTGCCGGTCCGAGCTGCATGCTCAGGCACGAGGTGCGATCGCCGCGAATGGCGAGTGTCACGCGCGGCGTACCGCCGTTACGACGATGCGCGTGGTCCCCACGTCGATCTCGTCGCCCGCACGCACTTCGATCGACTCGGTCACGCGCCGTCCGTTGAGAAACGTGCCGTTGCTGCTCTGAAGGTCGTCGAGGTACACAACTCCCTCGTGGGCCGAGAAACGGGCGTGGCGGCGACTGACTTCGGGATCCCGCAGCGTCAGATCGCCATGCGCGTCGCGCCCCGCTTCAAAGGGCGGGCGCAACCGAACCGCACGCCGCCCGCGTCGCTCGATAACCTCCAAATCTACGTCGACCGTCGTAAGGCTGCCGATCTCCGCGGCCGCCCGCATACGTGGTCGAGCTGCGAGCAGCGCAACGGCCGCGAGCGCCGCGGTGATCTCCAGCGAGCCGATGCGCATCTCGCGCGTCAATCCGGCTACGGCCAGCACGCCGATCATGCCGACTCGAGGCGCATGCGCGTGTTGCCGAAGCGCAGCTCGTCGCCGTCGCGCAACGGCTCGACGCTGATGCGCCGGCCGTTGACGAAGGTACCGTTGGTCGAACCGAGATCGCGCACGACCGGCGCGCCGGCATCGAACTCGACGATGGCGTGGGCGCGCGAAACGCTCGGATCGCCGAGCACGATCTCGCCTTGATCGCTCCGTCCCACGCGCATCGTGCCGTCGATCGCGTAGAGGCCGTCGGGGGGAAGGCCCTTGAGCATCCGCAGCGCGTACCGTGCAGGTTGGCGTTCGTCGACAATCTCGATGCTGACGGCGCCGAGCGGAATCTCTTGGTAGGGCGCCATGACGACGTGCGGCTCGCCGCCGCGAAATCTCACGCCGACGCGCCCCGCCAACTCCCGCACGAGATCGGTCCAGGCTCGCTCCAGGTACTCTTGGTGCGGCACGAGCCGTTCGTAATCGGAGGGGCTCACGAACACACGGTATTGTGCCGGAGCCGTCGCCTGCCCGTCCTCACCGCGCGTCCGCGCCTCCATGGTTGCGACGAGCTTGCGCGCGATTTGCGCGGGCTCCACGTCGCTGGGAAACGATTTTGCGAAGGCCCGTTCGATGAAGAGCGCGCACGCCTGTTCGAGCTTGGCAAAAAAGCTCACGCTCGGCGCTCCAGCCGCGCGATGAAGAAACCGTCGCGGCCGTCGATTCCCGGAGGCACGAGCACGTCGCCCTCCGGCATTAGCAGCGGTTCATATCTCGCCGGTATCAAGCCGCGCTCGAAGTCGTGTCGCGCCAAAAACCACTCCATCACTTCCGTCGTTTCACGCGGGTCGGTCGAACACACCGCATAGACGAGCGCGCCGCCCGGATGGACGTGCCGCGCGATGTGCTCGAGCAACGCACGCTGCGTGCTGGCAAGCCGTTCGCCGTCGGTCTTCTGCTTCTTCCAGCGGGCTTCGGGTTGGCGCCCGACGATGCCGGTGCCGGAGCAGGGCGCGTCGATCAGCGCGCGGTCGAAACGGCGCTCGGGCGGAAGCACGTCCTCCGTCGCATCGCCGGTGACGACTGCCGCGACGAGTCCGGCGCGCTCCAAGCGTTCCGCGAGCGTTCGCGTCTTGCGCGCATTGCGTTCGATGCACAGCAACGTTCCTTCGCCCGCCAGCCGCGAGCCGATCTGCAGCGCCTTGTTGCCGCGGCCGCTGCACACGTCCAGAATCGCTTCACCCGGCTGCGGGTTAAGCAGGTCGACGACCATCGCCGAACTCTCCGACTGTTGCCACCACGCCCCGTGCGGATCGTCGACGATTGGTCCGCGCTCGACGAGCAGCGCGTCGGAGACCAACGGCGAGGGCTGCGTCTCGATTCCGAGCGCGGCGAGGCCTGCCGACGCCTTGACGACGACGGCGTTCCTCGCCGGCGCGTCGACCGCCGCACATATCTCCTCGGTTCGGTCGCCGAAGACGCCGAGCCATTGCGTCACGATCCACGTCGGCAACGAGTAGTGCGTTCCCAAATACTCGGCGTCGCTTTCAAATCGCTCGCGCTGGGGCGCGACGGGACGCTCGCGCAGCAAGCGGCGGAGCACGGCGTTCACGAGGTTGGCCAAACCGCGATGCCCGAATAGCTTCGCCAGGTTGACGAACTCGTAGACGGTAGCGTAATCGTCGGCCCGCGTGTAGAGCAGTTCGTACGCCGCCAGCCGCAGAATCTCGCGAATTGCCGGCGGAATATCGCGTGCGGCGTACGGATCGAGGTACCAATCGAGAGTACGCCGCATCTTGATGGCGCCGTACGCCAGCTCGGCGGCGAACGCCACGTCGCGATCGCTCAAGTTCGAGCGTCGGACGTGGTAATCGAACGCGGCATGCGCGGAACGCGCGGTATGCGCGCCGTCCGCCGGCGGGAAGACGTCGCGCACGACCCGCACCGCCAGCTCTCGCGCAGTCACTCGAATCTAGCGTCCGACGCGCGCCGAAACGTTTCGCCGCTCATTCGACCACGATTCGGAGCGATCAGCTCGTCGATCACTAGCGCGCCGTCCGCGCCGACGTGAGCGCGCAGAAGTTTGACGCTCTCGCCGTTGATTTCGGCCCGCGCCGCCGGCAGCGGCGCATACGCGCGTACCGCGCGGACCACGCGTTCGGGTGGCCAGGAGAGATCGACGTGGAGATCTTCCCGGACGATCGGACGCGTCACCACCGGCTCGCCGCGCTGCGGCCGCCGCTCGAGCGGTCCGCGCTCCGCCATCTCCAATACTCGGTCGAGAAGCTCCGCTCCGATCGCCGCGAGCCGATCGTGCAGCTCGCCGTACGTTTCGCCGGGCTCGATCGGGACCGGCGCCTGCAGAACGAGATCGCCGGTGTCCATCCCGGCATCCATCAACATGATCGACACGCCGGTTTCGCGATCTCCGTGGAGGATGGCGCTTTGTATCGGTGTCGCCCCGCGATACTTCGGCAGCAGTGAGGGGTGAACGTTGAGCGCGCCGAGACGCGGATGCTCGAGCAATGCGCGCGGTAGAATGCGTCCGTACGAGGCGAGCACGAAGAGATCGAAACGCTCTGCGGCAACTTCATCGGCGAACGTGCGCAGCGACGCAGGTTCGTACACCGGCAAACCAAGCTCGACGGCCGCCGCTTTGACCGGGCTAGGGCGCAAGCGTTGGCCGCGCCCGGCGCGCCGATCCGGTTGCGTGACGACGCCAGCGTACTGCGTGCGCGCGGCGACGACGCGAAGGCTCGGCACCGCGAACTCGCTCGTGCCGAAAAACAGCGTCTTCAAGCCTCCGCGGCTTCTCGCTCCTCGTCGGTGACGGCCGGGCGCAGGTTGGTGGCGCGATCGATATAGAGCGCGCCATTGAGATGGTCGATCTCGTGCTGCAAGCATTGGGCAAGCAGCCCTTCGCCTTCGATGCGAATCTTCTGGCCGTTGCGATCCAAGCCGCTGACGACGATGCGCTTGAAGCGCGCGATCTCGCCGACGAGTCCCGGAACCGAGAGACAGCCTTCGCGCAGCTCGAGCTCTTCTTCGGCCTCTTCGATCTTCGGATTGATGACCACCGTCGGCTCGTGCTCATCGTCGTGCACGTCCATGATGAAGACGCGCTTCGAAACGTTGACCTGAGGTGCCGCGAGGCCGACCCCCGGCGCCGCGTACATCGTTTCGAACATATCGTCGATGAGCTGCTGAAAGAGCGGATCGCCGATGTCCTTCGCAGTAACCCGCTTGGCCACTTTACGCAGCGCGGGATGGCCGTCGGTGATAATTTCCCGGATATAGGGCATCGCGGGCGGCTATTCGTCCTGCTCGCCGCCCGCTACTCTCGATGGATCGCGCTGCTCTCCCTTTAGGGTGTCGTACGGAAGGAGGCGATGAGGGAATGCGGGGTGCAGTTGCGCCCGCCGTCGTTCCAGAAGAGGCTCACCGCTTGACTAGGCCCGATGATCCATTGGGATCCGTACGGTCCCGCGATTGCCGAGGCGTAGTACGTGGGGTTCGGATACTTCGGCTTTGCACGCGGCGTCGGGACCTGCGAGACGTTGATCTGAGCGAAGACACCGGTATACGTGGACAATCCGTTGGACTGCACGAGAAAGAAATCGAACTGGTTACTTGGTGGTAGTCCTCCCTTGGTGGCGACGTAGATATTCGGTAACCCGTCTGGAGCTTTGCGGGTCCCGGGAATCGGGTAGACCACCTCGAGCTGATTGGCACTCGGGGGCCCGCCGCAGTTTCCCGACGGCGCTTGCGTCGGACCGGGGCCGGGGAGACCATTGTTGTTGCCGTTACATGCCGCAAGCATGCCGGCGGTTGCGAGAACGAACAGCGCGCCAATCGACGTTTTCATAGTCCTAGAAATCCTCGTTTTCGGTCACCGGCCCCTGTGCCCGGTAATGTGAATTCCCTTAGAGAATGTACCCGGACAGGTCGGCGTCCCCCACGACGTCCGCGAGCCGATCGCGCACGTACGCGCCGTCGATGACGACCGTGCCGCCGTTCTCCGGCGCCTCGAAGCTGACGTCCTCGAGCATCCGCTCGAGCACCGTATGCAGTCGGCGAGCGCCGATGTTCTCGGTTTGTTCGTTCACTCGCATCGCAAAATCGGCGAGCTGCTGGATCGCATCCCGGCCGAACTCTAGCGTGACGCCGTCGGTAGCAAGCAGCGCCTTGTACTGCTCCACCAGCGCGTTCTTCGGCTGGGTCAAGATCGTCTCGAAGTCGGCGGCGGTCAGCGAGTCGAGCTCGACCCGAATCGGCAAACGTCCCTGGAGCTCGGGAATGAGATCCGAAGGCTTGCTCATGTGAAACGCGCCCGCGGCGATAAAGAGCACGTGATCGGTCTTGATCGTACCGTGCTTGGTATTCACGGTCGAACCTTCGACGATCGGAAGGATGTCGCGCTGCACGCCTTCCCGGGAAACGTCCGGCCCGCCGCGGTTTTGCGATCCCGCGACCTTGTCGATCTCGTCGATGAAGATGATGCCGTCTTCGGCCGCGCGCCGCAAGGCTTCGCGCTTGACGGCCTCCATGTCGATGAGCTTTGCCGCCTCCTCCGCCTCGAAGATGCGCAGCGCTTCGGGGACGGTCACGCGTTTCTTCGTCTTGCGTTTGGGGAGAATACCGCCCAGCATCTCACCGATGTCGCCGCTCTGGTCACCGCCGCCGATGACGCCGATCGGCAGCGTCGCGTTCTCTTCGACTTCGATCTCGACGAGCCGCACGTCGTAGAAACCGCGTAAGATCTCACCCCGCGTCTGATCCCGGACCCGTTGTGCGTCAGCCGATACCGAAGGAGGCGGCGCCGGCGGCGGAGATTGCTGCGCCGAGAAGTTGCCGCCAAAAATCGATCCGAGCGCCGCGCCGAACGAGCTGCCCGAACCTCCCGTGCCGGGAGCCCGCGTTTCAGGATGCAGTACGTCGATGACGCGCTCGACGGCCTGAGCCGCAGCCGACTCGCGCACCTCTTCCCGCCGCTCCTCGGTTACGGTTCGAATCGCCGCCTCAACCAGATCGCGCACCATGGATTCGACGTCGCGGCCGACGTAGCCGACCTCGGTATATTTCGTCGCCTCGACCTTCACGAACGGCGCGCCGACGAGCGCGGCCAATCGGCGCGCGATCTCCGTCTTCCCGACGCCGGTCGGACCGATCATCAGAATGTTCTTCGGCGTGATCTCTTCGCGCAAATCTTCGCGCGCGCGAGCCCGCCGATACCGGTTGCGCAACGCAATCGCCACCGCGCGCTTGGCTTTGCCCTGCCCGACGATGTACTTATCGAGCTCGGCGACGATCTGCCGCGGCGTCAGCGTTGCGGGGTTGAGCGCGCTGGCAACGGTGGTCACGGAAGCGTTTCCACGGTGATGTCGGTGTTCGTGTAGATGCAGATCTCGGCGGCGATCTCCAAGCCTTTGCGCGCGATCTCGTCGGCCGAGAGCGTGGTGTTGCTCATCAGTGCCATGGCCGCCGCCTGAGCGTACGGGCCGCCGCTGCCGATCGCGGCAATCCCTTGATCGGGCTCGATGACGTCGCCGGTGCCCGAAAGCACGAAGAGGTGCTCGGGATTGCCAACGATCATCAATGCCTCGAGCCGCCGGAGGGCCCGGTCCTGACGCCACTCTTTTGCCAGCTCGACCGCGGCGCGCGTGAGCTCTTTGAACTCCGCGAACTTTCCCTCGAACTTCTCCAACAGCGTGATGCCGTCGGCGGCCGAGCCGGCGAAGCCCGCGAGCACTTTACCGCCGGAGACCTTGCGAACCTTACGGGCGCCATGCTTCACGATCGTCTTGTCCAACGTCACTTGACCGTCGCCCGCGATCGCCAACCGTCCGTCGCGGCGCACCGCGAGAATCGTCGTGGATCGAACCTTCATCTTCGTGTTGTCAGTACCCCGAAGGTGCCAGGACGGTTTCAGCTGCGAACCGCTCGATTGCCGCGAGCGCCCGCTCCGCCATCGCCCGCCGCCGCTCTCTCTTGCCCAGTTTCTTGTTCTTGTCATCCTGAGCGGAGGCTCCTGAGCTTGTCGAAGGGGCCGCAGTCGAAGGACGCTCGGGATAAACTCCGTCGAAGGGCGTAAACGCGCCCCATGTGACGTTCGCGGGTTGGAAATCCGGCGTGTGGCGGTTTTGGAGGTGCGCCACCACTGCGCCAAACGCGGTTTCGCGCGGAAACGTTAGCCGCGGCAGACCGAGTATCTCGCGCGCCGCGTGTATGCCGGTCATCGCGCCGCACGCCGCCGCCTCGACGTAACCTTCCGCGCCCGTGATCTGCCCGGCGAAGTAGAGCGCGCGACCGCCGCGTAGGCGCAGCCGCTCGTCGAGAAGCCGGGGAGAATCGATGAACGTGTTGCGATGCATCACGCCGAGGCGGAGCCACTCGGCCCGTTCCAGCCCCGGAAGTTTGCCGAAGGCGATGCGTTGCGAGGGCCACGAGAGACGCGTCTGAAAGCCAACGAGATTGTAAGCCGTTCCTTCGGCATTCTCTTTGCGCAGCTGCACCACGGCGTACGGCGCGTAGCCGGTTCGGGGATCGCGCAGACCGACCGGCTTGAGCGGACCGAAGCGTAGGACGTCGTCGCCGCGGTCGGCCATCTCCTCGACCGGCAGACACCCCTCAAAGTAGCGCGTCTCCTCAAAACTCTTCGCCGGATGCCGCTCCAGCGTGCGCAAATCCCGCAAGAGCTCTTCGTACTGCGCGCGGTCGAGCGGAATGTTGAGGTAATCGTCCCCATCGCCCTTGTCGTAGCGCGACTTCCGGTAGGCCTTCGTTTCGTCGACCGAATCGGCCGCGACGATCGGCGACGCCGCATCGTAGTAGTGCAATCGCGCCGCCCCTAACGTGTCATCCTGAGCCTGTCGAAGGATGACATCAAGGTTACGTAGGAAATCCTCGCTCGGCAGCGGCCCGCACGCGACGATGACCGGCCGGTCTAACGGAATCGTCGCGAGCTCCTCCCGGTGAAGTCGAATCCGCGACTCCGCGGCGATGCGCGATTCTACGAGTTCTGAAAAGCGCTCCCGATCGACCGCGAGCGCGCCGCCGGCGGGAACCGCCGTCTCACGCGCCGAGCTCACGATGAGCGACCCTATGCGCGCGAGCTCTTCCTTGAGTAATCCGACCGCATTCTCCAACGCCGCCCCGCGAAACGAGTTGCTGCAAACCAGCTCCGCCAAATTCCCCGTAACATGCGCTGGCCCGCTACGATTCGGCCTCATCTCATAGAGATCGACCTCAACGCCCTGGCGCGCCGCCTGCCACGCCGCCTCGCACCCCGCCAACCCACCCCCGATAATCGCGAGCCTCATGAGCGTCTAACTGTAGGGTGTGTAATGTGGCGTCGAGGAGGGTCGGGACGACGAGCGGAGCCAGGATGGCGAGAGCGAGTCGACCGGCAGTAGGAGCGCCGCACGGAGGCGGCGCGACGAACGTCTCCACGACGCCACATTACACACCCTACAGTTAAACCTCGACGGGTTCCTTATCGGCGGCAGCTTCGGCAGATTCGACCGGGTGCGTACGGTCGGCCGCGCACTCGAGCCGCGTTCCCCCGCCGCGCACTTTTTTGATGACGACGTACGATTCGCAAACGGGACAGCGCTGCGGCGCCACCGCATCCCACGAGATGAAATCGCAGTTCGGGTAGTTCGCGCAGCCATAGAACGTGCGCCCTTTCTTCGAGCGGCGTTCCACGACGGCCCCGCCGCACTTCGGGCAGATCGCGCCGGTCTCTTTGACGATTGGCTTGGCGGTCTTGCACTCGGGGTATCCGGTGCAGGAGATGAAACGCCCGAAACGTCCGGTCTTGATGACCATCGGGCGCCCGCAGTTCGGACAGATATCGTCGGTCGGCTCGTCGCGCAGCTCCAAGCGCGGCAGATTCTTTTCGGCCTCCTCGAGCTCGCTCTCGAACGGACCGTAGAAGCGGCGCAGCAGCACGATCCAATCTTCGCGGCCCTCCGCGACCCGGTCGAGGTCGCCCTCCATCCGTGCGGTGAAATCGAGGTTGAGAATCTTCGGAAAGTGATCGACCAGCAGATCGTTGACCGCGGCGCCGATCTCGGTAGGAACGAAGCGCCGCTCTTGTTGCGTCACGTAGCCGCGTGCTTGGATCGTCTCCACGATGGTGGAGTAGGTCGAGGGCCGGCCGATGCCGTTCTCTTCCAGCGCTTTGACCAGCGCAGCCTCGGTGTAGCGCGGCGGCGGCTCGGTGAAGTGCTGCTTGGGGTCGAGCTTCCGACACTCGAGATCTTCGTTTTCGTTCAACTCCGGCAGCCGCACGCGACCCTTGCCGGACGCTTCCTCGTCTTTGCCTTCCTCGTAGACGCGCGTAAAGCCGGGGAAGCGCATGACCGTGCCGGTCGCGCGAAAGCCGTACTCGGCGGCCGACACGTCGACGATGGTTTGGTCGAACACAGCGGCCGACATCTGCGAGGCGACGAACCGCTCCCAAATCATCGTATATAAGCGAAGCTCGTCGCGTTTGAGTTTGGCCGCGACCTTCTGCGGCGTGTGCAGCACCGAGGTCGGACGGATCGCTTCGTGGGCGTCTTGGGCGCCTTCCTTAACGCGGTGGATGCGGCCGCCATGATAGGCCTCGCCGTACTCGCCGACGATGAAATCGCGTGCTGCTTCCCGCGCTTGATCGCTGATGCGTGTCGAGTCGGTGCGCATGTAGGTGATCAAACCGACGGTACCCTCGCTGCCGCCGAGATCGACGCCCTCGTAGAGCGCCTGGGCGACCTGCATCGCGCGGCGAACGCGCATCCGCAGCTTCCGCGACGCTTCCTGCTGGAGCGTCGAGGTGGTAAACGGCGCCGAAGCGTTACGGCGCATCTCCCGCCGCTTGACCGTGGCGACGCGGTACTGCGCGCCGTCGAGGGCACGCAGCACCTCCTCGGTCTCAAGTTGATTGTGGAGCTCGTACTTTTCGCCTCGGCGGCTGACGAGCTCCGCCGAAAACGGCAACTCGGGAGCGGCGGCGTCGGCCAGGAGCGCGGTGATGCTCCAGTACTCCTTTGGAATGAAGGCGGCGATCTCGCGTTCGCGATCCACAATGAGTTTCACGGCCACAGACTGCACGCGGCCCGCGGAGAGGCCGCCGCGCACTTTCGCCCACAGCAGCGGCGAAATTTTGTAGCCCACCAACCGGTCGAGGATGCGGCGGGCCTGCTGGGCGTTGACGCGGTTGATGTCGATGTGGTGCGGGTCTTTGAGGGCCGCAAGCGCGGCGTCGCGGGTGATCTCGTGAAGCTCGATGCGCTTGGGGTCGGGGAGTTTCAGCAACTCCGCTAAATGCCAGGCGATGGCCTCGCCTTCGCGATCGGGATCGGTCGCGAGGTAGACTTCGCTTGCGATTTTTACCGCTCCGCGGAGCTCCTTGATGATATCGCCTTTACCCTTGATGGTCAGGTAGCGCGGGGCGAAATCGTGCTCCACGTCCACTCCCAGCGTGCTTTTTGGAAGGTCGCGCACGTGACCCACCGACGCCTTCACTGCGTATCGAGCGGGAAGAAACTTCTTGATTGTCCTCGCTTTCGTCGGCGATTCGACGATGATGAGGGGCTTTTTCACGGGCCTTAGTATACCGCCGGGGTCAAGAGACGGCAATCCTTACGCCTGCGCGACTGGTTGCGCACGCAGTTTATCCTGAGCGTAGTCGAAGGGCGTAATTTGCATGATTCGGCAAAATCCTCTATGATTCGTGCAAACGCGCCAACGCGCGCTGTCCTAACGCTTATCGTCCCCGGGGACGAGGAGGAATGAATGGACTCCGATTCCACAATGAACGGCGGCCAAGGAATGGAAGAACCGCCGCGCCGCAGAGGTCGTCGTAAATCGGCCTCGACCGGCACCCGTAAGAAATCCACCAACGGTCGCAAGAAATCGAGTAACGGTCGTAAGAAATCGACCAGCGCGAGCACCGGCGTTCGTAAGAAAGCCACTCGCAAAGGCGGACGCAAGAAAGCCGCCGTTGGTCGCAAGAAATCGACCAACGGTCGCAAGAAAGCCGCGCGCAAGGGTGGTCGCAAGAAGGCTGCTGGCCGTAAGAAAACCGCCGGCCGCAAGAAAACCGCCGGCCGCAAGAAGAGCACCGGGCGCAAGAAGACCACCGGTCGCAAGAAAGGTGGCCGCAAATCCACGAGCCGCAAGGGCGCCGCGCGCAAAGGCGCGCCCCGCAAGGGCGCACGCAAGCGCAAGGGCGGTCGGAAAAAGAAAGCCTAGCTCGCGGTAGGTAAAGAACGACGGGCGATCGCGTAGCGGTCGCCCGTTTTACTAAGCACCTCGGCCCGCAGACCATGAATCGCCGGGCCTAGCCCAGCGGTGTGATGAGCTCCGGAGCGTTACCGCCGTGCTCTTCCACCCAATGGCACGCGGCGAAATGCCCGGGTGCGTACTCTCGCAGCGGCGGCTCTTCAATCGAACAGCGATCGAACGCCACGGGACAGCGCGTGTGGAAACGGCACCCTGACGGCGGATTGACGGGCGACGGGATATCGCCGGTCAAGACGACGCGCTTGCGCCGTTTCTCCAACACCGGATCCGGAATCGGAATCGCGGAGAGCAGCGCCTGAGTGTAGGGATGGAGAGGGTTTTCGTAGAGCGCGTCGCGATCGGCGAGCTCGACGAGCTTGCCGACGTACATCACCGCGACGCGCGTCGAGATATGCCGCACCACCGACAGGTCGTGGGCGATGAAGAGGTAGGTGAGACGAAACTGCGCCTGCAGGTCCTCGAGTAGGTTGATGACCTGCGCTTGAATGGAAACGTCGAGTGCGGAGACCGGCTCGTCGCAAACGATGAAGCGCGGTTGAACGGCTAACGCCCGGGCGATGCCGACGCGCTGGCGCTGCCCGCCGGAAAACTCGTGCGGATAGCGGTTGGCGTGATACGGCTGCAAACCCACGAGCGCCAGCAGCTCGCGCACCCGCTCGTCGACGGCCTTGCCCGTGGCGATGCCGTGAATCCGCAGCGGTTCGGCGATGATCTCGCCGATCGACATTCGCGGATTGAGCGATGCGAAGGGATCTTGAAAGATGATCTGCATCGAGCGCCGCAAATGGCGAATTTCGGTGCGATTCATCGCCAAAACGTCGCGGTCTTCGAAAATGATTTCGCCTTTGGTGGCGGCGAGCAGCCGCAGCAGCAGCCGGCCCACGGTGGTCTTCCCCGATCCCGATTCACCGACCAGCCCGAGCGTTTCGCCTTCGCGAATGCTGAAGCTGACGCCGTCTACCGCTCGCACGTCGGCGACGTGCCGCGACGTCAAGCCCGCATGAATGGGAAAGTATTTATAGAGGTCCCTCGTCTCGACCAGCGCCTTGCCGTTCATGCGTCGGCGGCCGGAAGGATCGGCAAGAGCGCCGTGCGCTCCGGGCGCTGCTCCTTCGCGCGTTCGTCGTAGAGGTAGCAGCGCGCCACGTGCCCGGATCCGAAATCGTACAGCGGCACCGGCTCGACGCAGATCGGCATGCGATATGCGCAGCGCGGCGCGAAGGCACAACCGGGCGGAAGCCGCAGCAGGTTCGGCGGCTGCCCGGCGATCGGCTCGAGTCGCCGGTGCTCGCTCCGATCGAGTCGCGGCAACGATGCCAGCAACCCTTGGGTATACGGCATGCGCGGCTCGGCGAAGATTTGCTCTGCCGTTCCGTACTCCACCATGTTGCCGCCGTACATCACCAGCACGTTCTTGCAGAACTCGGCCACGACGCCCAGATCGTGCGTGATCAGAATGATCGCCGCTCCGGTTTCGCGCTGCAACTCGGCCATCAGCTCCAGTACCTGCGCTTGAATCGTCACGTCGAGCGCAGTCGTGGGCTCGTCGGCGATCAAGAGCTCGGGGTTGCAGGAGAGGGCCATCGCGATCATCACGCGCTGGCGCATGCCGCCGGAAAACTGATGCGGATAATCGCCCAACCGTTTATCCGGCTGCGGAATTCGCACTTTGCGCAGCATTTCAATCGCGCGATCGCGCGCCTCGCGCTGGCCCACGTTGAGATGCAGGCGCACTGCTTCGGCGATCTGCTCCCCAATCGTCAACACCGGATTGAGCGATGTCATGGGATCTTGAAAAATCATCGCGATGCGATGGCCGCGGATTTTGCGCATCTCCGCTTCGCTCTTCGCCGCGAGGCTTTCACCGTGAAAGTTGATGCGATCGGCGGTGACGGTGGCGCTGCGCGGAAGCAGCCGCATGATGGACAGCGCTGTTACGGATTTTCCCGAGCCCGATTCTCCGACGATGCCGAGCGTTTCGCCGGCGTCCAGGGAGAAAGAAAGGCCGTTGACCGCGGTGACGGGGCCGTCTTCGGTGCGAAAGACGGTCCGAAGGTTGGCTACGTCGAGCAGTCGCACGCGGCTAGTGGGTGCCTCAGATGCCCGTAATCGAAAGGACGAACGCCATCACGACAAAGACCACCGCGACAAAACCGGTCACGCGCTTGAGCTGCTCCTCTGCGCCTACCCGTCCGCGGTACGCGCTCTCCACTCGGCCGCCGATCGTTCCGCTCAGCCCCTCTTGCTTCGTCGTCTGAATCGCCAAAAGCGCGATGAGCAGGATCGCGGAAAGAACGAAGATTCCGGCGACCCCGTGCGTCAGCCAGCCCATATGCGCCGCGATGAAGGTCTTCTGCTCGGGCGCCAGCGGAGCGACCGGCGGAACGGCCGGAGCATTGGAGGGCAGCGCGCCTCGCGGAGCGAGCGACGCCAGGGCGGTGGGGACCGATTTGGCGGTCGCCGCGGCGAGGACGAACAGGGGATTCAACGGGCGTATCTCTTCCTTTTATTAGAGGATGGCGGCATCTTTTTTGACCGCGGGCCCCAGCCCGCCTGCACGCGAAGATGCACCCGTGCCGAAATTCGAGCGGGTCGCCGAACCGGTTCCCTTGGTCGTTCCGATCAAGAACCGACGCGTCTGGCGTGACCTCGCTCGCATCCTCTCGACGATCTTCAACCCGTTCCTCACGGCACTCGCACTCTTCGTCATCCTCGCCCATATCGGCGCCAAAGATACGCTCGACTTCTGGCGGCTGCTCTTCGCCTCGACCTTCTTTACTTCGCTCGGCCCAATGCTCTACGTCTTCTTTCTCTACGCGAACGATCACATCTCCGACCTCGACATGTCGGTGCGAGTCGAGCGCGAGATGGTTTTCACAAGCTTTGTGGTCTTCGACATGCTCGGCGCCACGGTGCTGTGGCTGCTCCACGCGCCGCGTCTGATGATCGCCGCGATGCTCGGCTATCTCGTCTCAACGCTCATCGTTCAATACATCACGCGGTACTGGAAGATCAGCACGCACGCGCTCGGCATCACCGCTCCGCTCGCCGCGCTCACGCTCCTCTACGGGCGCCAGCCGCTTCCCTTCATGGTGCTCATTCCAATGGTCTGCTGGGCACGAGTCTATCTCAAAGCGCACACGGTAATGCAAGTGGTCGCCGGCGCAGGACTAGCGATCTGCACGACCGCGTTCTTCTTCTCGCTCTTTCACGTAGGCCTACTCTCAGCAAAATAACTCCCCTTGTAATTTGCGCATGCGTTCGACGTTTGCGAGGAACGTCGCCCTGTCACCCGACGTGATGTAGCGTGTCTCACCCAATCCACCGGCGCGATCGCCGAGCAAATCGACCGTTCGCCGCGCCTGCGTCACGGCTGGATCGACGAAAGCGATCGCTTGGCCGAGGACTTCCCGAAAGTGCTTTTCGAGTATGGGATAATGCGTGCAGCCGAAGACGAGCGCATCGAGATCGAGCGGCAGGTGCGCGCAGACCTCCGCGACGGCAGCGCGCGCACGTTCGCCATCGATGTCTCCCGCTTCGACGAGCGGAACCAAGGCTGGCGCCGGAACCTCCACAACGTCGACGTCGCCGATGAGCGCGCGAATCGTGCGCCCGTACGAACCGGCACCGACCGTCGCTGCCGTCGCGACCACGCCGACGCGACGGAATCCACCGTCCGCAACCGCTATTGCCGCCGACTCAATGAGGTCCAGCACCGGAACGCGCGTCTCGGGCCAGCCGTAGCGCTCGGCCACGGCACACGACGTGTTGCACGCCATAACGATCGCATCGACGCCGTAGCTTTCCAGGCGCGTCAGATTCGCTTGCAGCAGCGTCAACAACTCAGCGTGCGTCCGATCGCCATACGGCACATTGGCCTGATCGGCGAAGAAGACGACGTCCACCGACGGCAGCCGTTCGCGAATGCGCGAAAGTACCGTGAGGCCGCCGAGGCCCGAATCAAATAGGCCGATCAACCAACGTTACCCGTTTGCGTCCTTCGACTCGCTTCGCTCGCTCAGGATGACACGGCGCTCGCTCAGGATGACAACACCGGTCACTGTGCGGGTTGATTTGCGACCGGATACTCCTGGGCGTACTCGGCGATGCCCTCGGCCATCTCTTCGGCGACCTTCTGGCGCCACGCGGACGACGTGAGCAGCTCGTAGTCGCTGGGGTTGGAAAGGAATGCCGTTTCGATGAGGACGGCCGGCATGCGCGTGTGGAACGTCACGTACATGTGGCTCTTGACGATGCCGTCGTCTTTGGTTCCATCGTTCGTCATGCGCGTTTCGATGGCGCGCGCCAGCGCGGCGTCGCCCGGCTTGGATACGTAGAAGGTCGTGCCGTACGGTCCCGAGTTGACGTACGCGTTAGCGTGGATGCTGACGAAAAGCCTGGCGCCGGCAGTGTTGGCGATATCCACGCGGGCTTGCAACTCGTCGTGCGGGCTATCGTTGGGCTGGTAAACGTCGACATCAGAATCGTGCGTCAGCTTCACCTGCCAGCCGCGCGCGACGAGAATCGTTCGCAGGCGCCTCGCCATGTCGAGTGCGAGTGCCGCTTCGGCCACGCCGCCGTGGATCGTTCCGCGGTCGCTGCCCCCGTGGCCCGGATCGATGACGATGAGCCGTGGGTTCGTCGCAACGTAGCCGGAGTGCGGCGCAAACTTCCAAGCCGATTCTTCTTCCGGGGCGGACGGCGCCGGGATCGACGGCGCCGCGGCGGCGGCGACGGTTCCAATGCTGCCGCTGCCCAAGCGCGGCGCATCGGCAACGTCCGTGCTTCCGACCGCGATCCCCAACCCGCTTGCCGACGGCGTGACGACGATGGCCTTCGGACCGTTCAGCGATAGCGCGACGCGTACCGTCGTCGGATCGTTCTGCCGAACGCGGATGGAAAGGATTGGCTCCTGGCCCTGCTGATCGATCGGCGGTCCCTGCAGTTGGGCGCCACTGATATCCACCCAGAAGCGATTGTCCGGATCGCGCAGGCGATGCCATTCATAGGTCGCGTTTCCGCTCAGCGCGATGACGACGGACATGCCGTCGGCGCTCGGCGCGGCGCTGACGCTCGTAACGACGGCAGGCGCAGTGCCGGCCGCGGCCTGGGGCGGTTCGGGTTCGGGCGTGGGTGAAGCTTCGGCCGGCGCTTCGCTCGCGTACGGGGCTTCCTGTGCGCCGTCGAAGGCCAGCAACACGTCGCGACCGTCGGCATTTTGCGGCGATTCGGGTATCGCTCCCGACTGAAGCGTCACCGAAACCAGCGTGATCGGCTCGCGCACCGTTCCGGATTCCGAGATCGCAATGCTCGCCACGCCGCCGGTGCCGATCTCACGCGTGCCGTTCAACGTGGTTCCGACGCCGTCGAACGCATACGTAATCGCCGTTCCGCTCTCCGTGACGACGCGAGCGTGGAGCAGCGCGCCGCCGTGCGCGAGCACCGTGGTGCGGACGCCTTCTTGATGCACGTCGAGCGAAGCGAGCTGCGGCTGCAATACTGCGACGGCGCCGTCTTCGCGTAACGCGAGATCGAGGCTGCGCAGCAGTTCGCGCAGCGGCAAATAGGCTTCGTCGCCCTGCACGTACGGCGCGAGCGCGGCCTGCAGCGCGATCGGCCCCACGTCGTACCGCCGATCGCCCAGCGCGAAGCTCACGACCGTGGGCGCCGACGTCGTAATGAGGATGTATCGTTCGCCCGGTTTCCACGTCAGGAACGATCCGGTCTCGCGCAGCAGCGTTTGGAAGGCAGGATCTCCGACCCCGATGGCCGCCACGCCGGAGCGGGACGCGACGTGCGTGAAGCGCAGCATGTGTCCCTGATACGTCGCAACCAGCGCCGTATTGGCGCGCACCGGCAATGCGGCCACCAGCACGCCGGCGAATCCGATCGCCGCCGCGAGCTTACCAGTCCGCGCGATGGAGCGGTTGATCCAGTTCAAGGTGGCCTCCCGGCAACGTTTCGAGCCGATTTCCTTGGACGAGTATCTGCACGGCATCGATGCCTGTGATTCCGGTGAGCGTATAGACGAGCGCTTTGAACTCCCCGTTCTCGCCAAACGCGCCGCCGGCTTGCTGCGTTACTTCGTTTGATAGGTCGACGGTCGCCGTCGATCCGTCGACCGAAACGCTCGCCACGCGCGTTCCGGGCGGAAAGCGGATTGCTTGCACGTCGCTCGGCGGCCCGGCCAACGCTTCGACCGCACCGTAGAGCGCGACGTTATGCAGGCGTTCGGCGCTACTCTCGCCGGGCTCACGCGGCCGCAACGAAACGCGCATCACGCCAAGCGTCGCGCCGTCGAGTTTCGTGTAGTAAACGGCGAGCGTTTCGCCCGTTGCGGTGCTGCGATGGGAGAGATAGTACCACGTTGCGCCGGCAACGACTGCCACGAGTACGGCGAGGACGATAGAGCGCGTCTGCACGTCGGTCGATTACTTCGCGAAGGTCGGCGGAAATACTGCCGTCGAACGGGCTATTATGGACCCGTCGGCCGCATGAACTGGCTGAAAAAACGGATCGGCCGAGAACGGCGCGCGCTCGAGCACGCGCGGCGGCGTTTCGTGGAGAAGCCGACGGAGAAGCGCTTACACGACGTCCGGACGACGGGGCGGCGATTTCGTTCGCTGCTCGAAGACGTCGCCGAGATCGCGCCGGACACCAAGCTCTTGCGCCGCGTCAAGCGCGCCGCTTCGACCACCGACTCCGCCCGCGACGCGACGATTCTGCTTCGCCTGCTCGAAGGCAGCGTCGACGGCGCAGAGCGCGAGTCCGCGGCGCCGCTCCTCGCATCGTTACGCGAACGCGAGGCCGAGGCAACGTGGTGCGCGCACCGCCGCCTGCGCCGCACGCGATTCGCCGGTTAGAACTTGAAACCGGAGCGCATCGATCTGCGCGGCGCAAACGGCGCCATCGAGATTGCACGCCGAGTCCTGCAAACGCGCCTGCGCGAAGCGCGCCGGCTCGCGGTCGGCCTCGACCTGCGCGATCAACGGAGCCTTCACGATTTTCGCATCGCTTGTAAGCGGCTTCGCTACGCGCTCGAGCGCTTCGAGGAGCGCGAGCCGGCGTTGCACGCTAGCGCCGAACGTCTGGCCCGGCTCCAAGATGCCCTCGGCGAAGCGCACGACCGCGACGTATTGCTGGCGGTGCTTCCGCCGCTCATGGCGCAGACCGAGCGCCGCTTGCAGGCGCAACGCGAAACCAGCGTCGATGATGCCGTGCATCTTTGGGCGCATGCGCAGGAAGCGATGCGCCGTTGCCCTCTCATCGTTTTTGAATAAGCCTTTAATTGGATCGCGGTTACTCCGCGGACCGCAAGCGTGGTACTGATGGACCATGATGAAACTTCACACCGTCTTACTCGCCTGCGCGCTGGGCGCGGGGTCCCTCCTCGGAGCTGCCGCACCGGCGGCCGCTCAAGTCTACGGCGGCGTGTACGTCCGCGTTGGACCGCCCGCGGCGATCGTCGAAACGGTGCCCGTCGCTCCCGGCCCCAACTACTATTGGGTCGGCGGCTATTGGCGCTGGAACGGTTACCGTTACGTGTGGCTGCGCGGACACTACGGGTATCGGCCGTACGCCGGCGCGGTTTGGCACGGCGGATACTGGGCGCGCGGATATCACGGTTGGTACTTCCGCCCGGGTCGTTGGGCGCGCCGCTACTAGGTCGCTAAAAAGCACCGGCTGACGCCGCGTTGAACGTCGGCTCCATGCAGCTTCGGCGCGCCATGGGCCCGTTCGACGCGGTGTTGTTTTTCGTAGTCGCCGGTTCGAACTTGCAATGGGTTGCCGCAGCAGCCGCCGCCGGCCCAAGCTCGCTGCCCGTCTGGATCATCGGCTGCCTGGCGATGTTCGTCCCCCTGTCGATCGCGGTAGTCTTTCTCTCGCGGCTTCATCCCGACGAAGGCGGCCTGTACGTCTGGAGTAAGTACGCCTTCGGACCGTTCGCCGGCTTCATCACCGGCTGGACGTATTGGGCGAGCAACTTACCATATTTTCCGGCGCTGCTCTATTTTGCGGCCGGCAACGCGCTCTTCATGGCCGGATCTCGCGGTGCCGGGCTGGCCGCCTCGCCATGGTACTTCATCGCGGTTGCGCTCGGCGGTTTGGCGCTGGCGACGATCGTCAACGTCTACGGCTTGAACGTCGGGAAGTGGCTCACCAACGCGGGCGGCATCGCGCGCTGGAGCGCGACCCTGCTGCTCGTGCTTCTCGGCGGCATAGCGTGGTGGCGATTCGGATCGGCAACCCCGCTGACGGTCGCATCGATGCGCCCCGGCGCGCAGCTCAAAGATCTGATCTTTTGGTCGGTGATCGCCTTTGCCTGGACCGGCCCGGAAGCGATCTCGTTCATGGGCGGCGAGATTGCGCGCCCGCGTCGCACCATTCCGATCGCGCTCGCCATTGCGGCGCCGGCCATCGCCATTATCTACATCGTCGGAACGCTCAGCCTGCTCGTCGTCGCGAAGCCGCACGACATCAATGCGTCGGTGGGTGTGATGGATGGGATCTCGCGCGGCGCGGCCCGATTCGGTTGGAACGTCCTCACGCCGCTTGCCGCCTTTCTCGTCGCGCTCAGTTGCGTCGGCAGCGCGGGCGCCTGGCTCGGTGCGGTGGCACGCATTCCGTTTGTGGCGGGCATCGATCGCTATCTTCCCGACGTTTTCGGCCGCATGCATCCGCGCTGGGGATCGCCCGTCGCCGCGCTGATCGCCCAATCGTCGATCGCCGCCCTCTTCATCTTCTTGGGGCAAGGCGGCACGACCGTGAAAGGCGCCTACGACGTTCTCGTGAGCTCCACGGTGATCATCACCATGGTGCCGTTTCTCTTCCTTTTTGCCGCGGCGCTGAAGTTTCGCGTGAACGCGCTCGTGTCGCTGGCGGCGATCGTGGGTTTGTTCACGACGAGCGTCGCCATCGTTTTCGCCGGCGTTCCCGCCGCCGACGACCCGAACAAGACGCTCGCGGTCGTTAAGATCGTCGGCTTGGCGGTACTCGTGCTCGCGGTGGGTGCCGCGATCTATCTGCTTGGGCGCCGCAAAGCAATCGATGCGTACGATCATCAAAACGAGCGAAAGGTTCAAGAATAATCGTCAGCAATCGAGGCGCTGGCTGGGTTGGCGCGGCTCTCTGGCAAAGAGTATTCCTCATGCGTATGCGTAGATTGCACTACACGTTTGTCGCGACGGGGCTCGCCGCGGCTGTTGTCGCCTGCTCGGGATCGCCGGCCGGGACGCCTCCCGTTGGCACGCTGCCCATCGGCTCCGCATCGGGCAGCACGAAAATTCAGCACGTCGTGATCGTCGTGCAAGAGAATCGCAGCTTCGATAACTTCTTCGCCACCTTCCCCGGTGCTGATGGCACGACGGTCGGGAAGGCGGCAGCGATGTCTACTTCGCAGCAATCGAACTGCCCGGTTCCGGTCCCCGAGGCGACGACCATTCCGCTCACCAAGGTCAGCCTGCTCGGGAAGGGATTTCCCAGCAGCTTCGGCCCACAGATCGGACAGGATCTCGATCACCTCTATAGCGGCTTCAACATCGATTGGGATACTGGCCTCATGGACGGTTTCGATCTCGAGAAGTTGGGCGCAAACGGCGACGGCGGTCCGGCTTGCACCTATCCATACCAATACGTCAATCCGACCGATATCGCGCCCTATTGGGACATGGCCAAGCAGTACGTGCTCGCCGATCATACTTTTCAAACCCAAGGCAGCGGCAGCTTTACGGCGCATCAAGACCTCATCGCCGGCGGCACCGATCTCTCGGAGAGCGAAGCGCTCATCGATACGCCCTCGTTCTTTCCGTGGGGCTGCGACGGCAACCCGCAAAAGCTCGTCTCCGCGATCATCACGCGCGCCGGCGACGTCAAACAGTACGGCGGCCCGTTTCCCTGCTTGACGTACACGACGCTGCGGGATCTGCTCGATGCCAAATCGGTATCCTGGAAGTACTATGCGGTAAAGGTCTACCCGTACACCAACTGCCCGAAGTGCGAGGGTCCGGGGATCTGGAGCGCCTTCGACGCAATCAAGGCCGTGCGCTACAGCTCCGAATGGACGACGAACGTTAGCCATACGCCGAACGATTTCTTCACCGATATTTCGAAGAATCAGCTTCCCGCGGTGTCGTGGATTACGCCGAATGGACCGAACTCGGATCACCCGGGCGATTTGAGCGATACGGGACCATCGTGGGTCGCCTCACTCGTCAACGCCGTCGGAGAGAGCTCCTACTGGAACTCCACGGCGATCGTCATCCTCTGGGACGATTGGGGCGGTCTCTACGACCACGTCAGCCCGCCCACGCCGCGCAACTGGGAAGGCGGTCCCGGATTCCGCATTCCGATGCTCGTCGTCTCGCCGTACGTCAAGCCGCACGTCGACCACACGGTCTACGAGTTCGGCAGCATCCTGCACTTCATCGAAGACAACTGGAATCTCGGTAGCCTGGGGCGCAACGATAAAGCCTCCGCCAGCATCGGCAACGCCTTCGACTTCAATATGGCGCCGCGCCCCTTCAAAAAGATCGCCGCGAAGTATTCGCGCAACTTCTTCCTGCATCAAAAGCCATCCAACGAGGCGCCCGACACGGAATGAAACGTTCGTTTGCAGCGGCAATTGCCGCATTATCGCTGACCGGCTCGACCCTTGCGGGTTGCTCGAAATCGGCGTTGCCCTACATGCAAAACGGCGCGCCGCTGCGCGCGGTCGCGGCGACGGGGGCGGGCAAGATCAAGCACATCGTGTACATCGTGCAAGAGAATCGCAGCTTCAACGATCTCTTTAACGGCTACCCGGGCGCCTACACCGTTTCCAAAGGGATGGCGGGCACGAAGACGATCGACCTCACCCCAGCACCGCTCTCCGAGCAGTACGTCATCGATCACTCGCATCAGGCATTTGTCAGGGCCTGTCACGGTACGGGAACACTGCGGGGTACCGATTGCCGGATGGACGGCTTCGATAGGGAAGAGCATGGCGGCGGTCCCGGCATGTACCCCGAATACGTCTACGTTCCGCACTCCGATTCGAAGCCGTATTTCGACATGGCGCGCGAGGGGGTGCTGGCCGACCACATGTTCCAATCGCAGCTCGACGAAAGTTTCGTGGCGCATCAATATATCATCGCCGCGCAGGCCGCCTGGAGCGTCGATCTACCGGAAGGTGCGTGGGGCTGCGGGGGCGGCAAACAGGACTACGTCGATATCATTACCCCACAACGCACCATTTCGAAGCAAACGCAGCCGCCATGTTACGACTATCAGACCCTAGGCGACGAGCTCGACAAGGCGGGGCTCTCGTGGCGCTTCTACGCCTCGGGCTACGGCAGCGATTCGAGCGACGGTGGTGGGGTTTGGTCGAGTTACCAAGCGGTGAAGCACATCTATCGCGGCCCCGATTGGAAGAAAGACGTTATCTCGCCGAACTGGAAGTTCATCACCGACGTTCGAGCCGGCACGTTGGCCGACTTCACCTGGATCACGCCGGTCTGCGACGACTCCGATCACGTGAACTGCTCCGGCGGCTACGGTCCGTCGTGGGTGTCGGCGCTGGTCAATGCCGTCGGTCACAGCGCGTTCTGGGATTCCACCGCGATCTTCATCCAATGGGACGACTGGGGCGGTCTCTACGATCCCGTCCCGCCCCCGCCCCCGTACTACCGCGACAGCCTAGGCTTCCGCGTGCCGCTGATCATTCTCTCGCCGTACGCTAAGTACGCTAAGCAGGGCTATGTTTCGCACGTTCAGTACGAAACCGCCAGCGTGCTGCGCTTCGCCGAGGATCTTTGGGGTTTACCGCAGATGGCGCCAGCCGATACACGGGCGGCCTCGCCGGCTAAGGACTGCTTCGATTTCAGCCAGACGCCGCGCAAGTGGGTTACGGTCAAAGCTCCGCTGCCTCCGCGGTTCTTCATGCACAACAACGATCCAGCGAACTACTTCGCGCCCGATTACGAGTAGCTACGACCCGTCGGCGCAGGCTTGATAACGGTGAGCGTAACGGCGGTCGCAGCTCAGTGCCGAGATGCGGTGATGCCGACGATCAGCAGCACTACGAAGAGTAACAAGAATCCGCGGATGTCCGCGCGCGGTTTACTAGCCGCCGCAGTGCTCAAGATGAGCATCTGCGACGCCGCGCCGATGCCCAGCATACAGTCGCCCATGACGAGGATGCCGATCTTCCTCTCCGCCGCATAAAGCGCCCCAAACGTAATCGCCACCGCGGCCTGCACGAGCACCAGCATCAACACCATCGACCGCGGCCCGTAGCGATTGACCGTTCCATCGAGACCAAAGTGAGTTGGGATGCGATCGGGCAGATCGCCATAGCGCGCGGCCGTTACCGCAGCGGTTCCGAACACGATGGCAAGCCCCACGACGACGACCAATGCAAAAGCCATCCCTACACCATATACGTCTTCGGCGGATTCTCCATCTGCAAGATGGGCCGATCGATCCTAAACGGCGTCAGATCGCAGCCCTCGTCCGCACCGGTCACACCGGCGCTGAGAATGCGCCCGATGACACCGGCGAACTTGAAGGCGTGACCGGCGCCGATCGCCACGCAGACGTTGGGGTGCTCGGGCAGCGCGTCGATGACGAAATCGCGGTCGGGCGGCAGCGTGTAGAGGCACGTCTTGACGAGCCGCACCGGTCCCACCGCTGCAGGAAGGTACCGCTCGAGAAAACCCACAACGCGCGCCGTGATCGCCGCATCTTCTTCGAAGCCGCGGGTCTGCGCGTCGACCGGTTGACCGCCGGCGTCTTGCGTGATCTTCACCGCAGCGTCCTCGCCGAAGACCGGGAAGCCATAGTAGGCCGGCTCGTCCATCCAGATCCAAATGGGGAACGCCCCGAACGCAAAGCTCGCGAGATCGCGCGCCTCGAAGTAAATTACTTGCTCTTTGGTCACTTCGAGCGGAATGTGGACGCCGAAGTGCGCGAGCGCTCGAGCGCTCCAGGCGCCGGCTGTAACGATCAGCCGTGCGCTGCGATACGTTTGGCCGTCTGCCGTCACCGCCACTTCGCCGTCGCGTGCCTCAATGGCGGTAATGGCTGCGTTGTCGCGCAACGTCGCGCCGAAGTTGCGAGCGACGCGCTGGTGCGCGGCCGTCGCGCGCGCAGCGGCGACGAGACCGCCATCGGCCTGGAAGAGTCCGTGCACGTCGTCGCCGATCCGCCAGGCGGGCCAGCGTTGTCGAATCGCTCCGGCATCGAGCATTTCAAAGGGCACCTCGCAAGAGCGCATGGCGTCGGCATAGGGTTGGAGCGGAATCGCGCCGTCGCGCGGGCGAATGTCGAGGCCGCCGGTTTTATAGACGAGCTGCTCCTCGGCGTCGGCTTCGAGGGCGTCCCACGCCTCGTACGCCCGCTTTGCCAGCCGCACGTAGGCCGGCGAAAAGTACGAGTAGCGGATGATGCGCGAATGATCGTGCGAGCTGCCGCGCACGTGGCCCAGTTCGAACTGCTCGAGACCCAACACCCGCTCTCCGCGTTTCGCGGCCCAGTACGCCGCGGCGCTGCCGATGCCGCCGAGTCCCAGCACGATGACGTCGTACTCGTGCATTAGGAGAGCCGCTCGGCGACGTACCGGCGTATGTCGAGGCTCGCGTCCTCCATCGGCGCGTAGTAACCGAAACGGAAGGCCTGCGATCGCATTCCCGCTTGAACGCCCTCGCAGATTGCCCAGTCCTGACGATTGACGAGATCCCAGAACTCGACGACGTCGGCGGCGTCGAACGAACGCTTTGCCAGCTCGTCGGGATGAAACAAGAAGTCGCAGACGATGCTCGTTTGCGCCGGACCTTGAGGAAAGAGCGCGAACGCCGCGACGTGCTCGGCGGCCAAACTCAGCATGAGGTTCGGATAAACGAGCTCACCCTTATGGCGAACGCGCTCGTCCTCGTTCAAACCGGGAAACGGCGCGCGCGAGGTCGTCCCGTTCTCGGTCAACGTCCACGCGCCGTCGCGGTGCGGAATGCCTCGCTCCCAATCGAGGCCGGCGCCGCCGTGCGCTTTGAACGACGGTACGACACGGCAGAGTTCCGGATGGACGCCGGCGCAGTGGTAACACTCGTTGTAGTTCTCGAGCAGCACCTTCCAGTTTGCGGCAACCTCGTACCGGATCGACCGGCCGATCTGCAGTTCGGCGAGCGGATAGCGACGCAGACGCTGCGGAATCTCCCCGAGCGCAGCGGCGAGCCCCGCAGCCGCCGGCGCGCCGTTCACGCGCAGGAAGAGAAAGCCGCCCCACTGCTCGAGGGCGACGGGATGCAGGCGCCGCGCATCGCACGGAACCTCGTCGTCCGGAACGAAGGGGGATGCCAGCAGCCTGCCATCGTGCGCGTACGCCCAGCCGTGGTACGGGCAGCGAATCGCGCCGCGGACGACGCCCTCGCCCTGGAGCAGCCGGCTGCCGCGGTGGCGGCAGAAGTTCAGGTGAGCGAAAAAACCCTCGGTGGCGCGCAGCACGATGACGCTTTCACCCGCAACGTCGACGACGCGATAGGCACCGGCGGCCGCAAACTCTTCGGCCCGCCCGACGCAGAACCACTGATCCCAAAAAATGGCCCGTTGCTCGCGCGCGTAAAAGCCGTCGTCCCAGTATGCCTCACGCGGCAGTGACTCTTCCATAGCCTCGTTAGCCTTCAATGCGCAATAGCGGATTCCGTTGGGGACGTGAGAAAGTCAAAACGCGCCATGGAAACTTTCGTGAAGCCGAACGTCAACGCCGGCGCCACGACGCTGCCGGCCGTTTGGTATACCTCGCCTGACGTATTCGCTCGGGAGCAGAGGCTAATTTTTTCCACGCAGTGGCTCTGCGTAGGGCGCGAAGAGAGCCTCGCGCACCCAGGCGACTTCTTTACCGTGGAGCGCGCGGGCGAAAGCCTCATCGTCACCCGCGACAACGGCGGCGCCGTTCACGCGTTTTACAACGTCTGCCGTCACCGCGGCACCCGCATCTGCGAAAGCGCGTCGGGACGCTTTCACGGTTCGATCCAGTGCCCGTACCACGCATGGACCTACGCGCTCGACGGCCAACTGAAGGTCGCGCGCAATATGGCCGAGGTTCCCGGCTTCGACCGCTCCCACTATCCGCTGCACGAGGCCGGCGTGGCATTGTGGGAAGGTTTCGTCTTTGTGAACCTCGCGCCCGTCGAGGTGCGTCCCGATTTCGAGCGCTTCTTCGCGCCGCTTATGGGGCGTTTCTCGCGCTGGGAGATCGGCACGCTGCGCACGGCGCGCAGCATTCGTTACGATGTCGCCTGCAATTGGAAGCTTATTTTTCTGAACTACTCCGAGTGCTACCACTGTCCGCTCGTCCATCCGCAGCTCGACAAGCTCTCGCCCTCCGACAGCGGACGCAACGACCTTGCCGACGGGCCGTTCCTCGGCGGCTACTCCGAACTGCGCACCCACGGTACGAGCTTGTCGATGAGCGGCCGCAGCGCGCGTGAGCCGGTGGGCAGCGTCGGCGGTGCCGATTTGGATCGCGTCTACTACTACACGATCTTTCCTTCACTGCTGCTCAGCCTGCACCCGGACTACGTCATGGTGCACTACTGCAATCCGGTGGCGCCGGACCGCACGGAGGTGATCTGCGCGTGGCTGTTCGATCCCGCCGCCATGGCGCGTTCCGATTTTGACGCGAACGACGCCGTAGATTTCTGGGATGTCACGAATCGCCAGGATTGGCACGTCAACGAACTGACGCAGCTGGGCGTGGGTTCCCGCGCCTACTCGCCCGGCCCATACGCGAACGCCGAAGGACTGCTCCGCGCGTTCGACCGCCATTATCTGCAGAGCATGGGAGCTTAAGGCGACGCTCTCGCTGCTGCTCGCTGCCGGCGTTGCCTTGCCGCCATTGCCCGGTCTGGCATGGCGCAACATCGGGCCGGCGCTGGGCGGCGGACGCACCTCGGGGGTCGCGGGCAGCGACGCAGATGCGAATCTCTACTATTTCGGCGGTGCGGACGGCGGCGTTTGGAAAACGACCGACGGCGGCTTGACTTGGCGCGGCGTGTGGCCGTCCGACGCGCCCGGCGCCATCGGCGCGATCGTCATCGATCCCCAGGATCCTCGCCGCGTATGGGTCGGAACCGGCGAACCGAACCTGCGCAACGATATCTCGTATGGCGATGGCCTCTGGCTGAGCACCGACGGCGGCGCGCGCTGGCGCAACGTGGGATTACGCGGCACGTGGGCGATCGCGAACGTCGTCGTCGACCCCACGAATTCCAAGCGCGTTTGGGTCGCGGCGATCGGCAATCCCTATCGCGACGGCTCGGAGCGCGGCATCTATCGCACGACCGACGGCGGACGTACGTGGCAACGAACCCTCTATCTCGGTCCGTCGAGCGGCGCCTCCGACGTTGCCGTGGATCCGCAGCACCCCAACCTCGTCTTCGCAGGGATCTGGCAGTTCCGCCGCGTTCCGTGGAGTTTTTCCAGCGGGGGACCGCTCGATGGCGTCTTCAAATCGACCGACTACGGCGCGACCTGGCGGCGCGTCCACGGCAACGGCTTGCCGTCGGGTGATATGGGACGCATCGGTCTCGCCGTAGCCCCCCTTCGACAGGCTCAGGATCGCATCTACGCGGTGATTCAATCGAAGGCGGGCGTGCTCTGGCGTTCCGACGACGGCGGCGCACGGTGGCGGCTCATGTCGCGCGATACGCTGCTCGATCAGCGCCCGTTCTACTTCAGCCGCATCGCGGTGGATCCGTCGAATGCGAACCACGTCTTCTTCTCGTCGGAAGATCTCATCGAGACGCGCGACGGCGGCACGACGTTCGACGATCTCACCGGCGCGCTGCATCAAGACCATCACGGGCTATGGATTTCGCACAACGGCCGCCGTCTGATCGAAGCCGACGACGGCGGGGCGCCGATCTCCGTCGACGGCGGCCGCACTTGGGATTGGCGCTACAACGTCGTGCTCGCGCAGGTCTACCGTCTCGGTTACGACGAGCAAACGCCGTATCACGTCTGCGGCGGCCTGCAGGATAACGATGCGTACTGCGGGCCCTCCGACTCGCTCAGCCAGCTCGGCATCTCGAATTCGGATTGGCGCGCGGTCGGCAACGACGGCGACGGTTCGTGGGTTTGGCCGCAGCCCGGCGCGCCGCGCTCCATCTGGAACGTCGGCGTGAACGAGCTCAACGGTCAACTTGGCATCTTCGATCTCGATTCACGGCAGGACTACGACATCTCGCCCGACGTCACCGACACGACGGGACGAGGGTTGGCGGGATTACCATATCGCTTCAACTGGGAGGCGCCGCTCGCGTTCTCCGGCGATGCCGCGTACTTCGGCAGCAACGTGCTCTTCGCGACCCACGATCTCGGGCGCACCTGGGACGTCGTCAGCCCCGATCTCACGCGCAACGATCCGGCAAAGCAGCGGGTCGCCGGCGGACCGATCAACACCGACGTTTCGGGCGCTGAGTTCTACGACACGATCTTCGACATCGCACCCTCGCGATTGCAGCGCGGACGCATCTGGGTGGGTACCGATGACGGCCTCGTGCAGCTGACGACCGATGCCGGCGCGAGCTGGCAGAACGTCACGCCGCGCGACGTCGCGCCGTGGGGACGCATCGATACCGTCGAGGCATCGAGCGCGGATCCGGCGCGTGCCTACGTCGCGATCGATCGGCACGTCATGGGCGATCCGCATCCTTACATCGACGTTACCGACGATTCAGGGGCGACCTGGCGGCGCATCGTCGGCGGGTTGCCGTCCGATCAATACGTGCACGTCGTGCGCGAGGATCCGCAGAATCCCGAGGTACTCTACGCGGGCCTCGAACAAGGCGTATGGATCTCGCTCGATCGCGGCGCGCACTGGCAAAGCTTGCGGCTGAACCTGCCGTCGGTCGCCGTGCACGACATGCGGGTGCAGCCGCAGACGCACGATCTCCTCATCGCGACCCACGGCCGCGGGTTCTGGGTCCTCGACGATGCTGCGCCGCTGGGCGTGCTGGAGCGCGCGATGACCGCCGCAGCGCCGGCGCTCTTTCCCTTACGCATCTCCTACACGTGGTACCGCTGGTGGCGCGATTACTACGGGACGCAGCCCGATGAGTGTTGTCTGGCCGCCGGAGCATACCACGCGGAGAATCCGCCCGACGGCGCCCTGCTAACTTACTATCTCCCCGCGCGCGCGCGAACGTGGTTTGAGGTACTCGACGCAAGTCGCGCGCGCGTACGCTGTTTCCCAGCGACCGGCGAGGCGGGCGTGCAGCGAACCTCCTGGGATTTGACCGACGAGCCGCCGGTGCCGTGGCGCAGCGCGCGCGACTGGAATCAAGGCGGCCCCGGCGCGGCGATCGTTCCCGGCGCGTATACCATCGTGCTGCATGCGGGGCCGCACCGCAGCGAACAAACCGTCGAGGTGCGCCCCGATCCGCGCGCGCACTGGACGCAAGCCGACTACATCGAGCGTTACCACTTCGTCCAATCCCTCAACGACGAACTCTCCTCGATCGACACCGCCCTAAATCGCCTTGTCATCCTGAGCGGAGCGCCCGCAAGGCGCGCCGTAGAAGCGTGGCACCACCCCGACATCGCCAAAATCCGATCGCTTTTCACCTCGGGCGTGGTAAATAGCGAGGACGATCAACTCATGCCCGATCGCCTGCGCGAACGTTTGACGACGCTGCAAGGCGTGATCGCGCTGTCGCAGGGACCGCCGACCCCTGCACAAGAGCGGGAGGCGACCGCGATCCGCGCCCAATACGACTCCGCAATGACCGCATATCGCGCATTTCTGACGGCGCACCATCTGCCGCCCGACCGACCGGTGAATGCATGTGATTAAGTCGTCCTTCGTCTCCGCCCAGGACGACTGCGCGCGGATCCTTCGACTCCGCGCCTACGGCGCTGCGCTCAGGATGACAATCGCAGCGCTGCTCTTCTGTTTCGCTGCAACGTCAACCGTGCGGGCCGGAACGACCGGCGGGATTAGCGGCCTCGTCGTCGTCGCGGGAACGAGCACTCCCCTCGCCGGCGTCACGATTACGGCCGTGAGCCCATCGCAGACCGCACGCACCATTACCGACGCAGGAGGACGCTTCGCCTTCGTCTCGCTGGCTCCCGATGAGTACACGCTCTCCCTGAGTAAGGGCGGCTACGCCCCGGATTCATTTCCCGGAATCGCCGTGTTCGCCGATGCGCAGCAAACGGTCAGGCTCCCGCTGCGGATAGCGCTCAGAACGATCGCCAGCGTCACGTCGCGCAGCGCGGGGAGCCTCGTGCGTTCCGGAACCACCGCCGACATCTACTCGATCGACGCCGCGCAGCAGGAGCGCACGGCGGTGCTCGGCGGCGGCGGCGGGCTCAACAGCGCGTATTCAGCGATCGCCTCGGTGCCCGGTGCCTACGTGCCCGCGAATCAGAACGGCTACCTGCAGGCGGTGCACGTGCGCGGCGGCGATTCGTACGAGGTCGGCTACGAGTTCGACGGTATTCCCGTCAATCGCGCGTTCGATAACTACCCGTCGGGTTCGCTCTCGTCGCTCGGCCAACTCGAGCTGCAGGTCTACACCGGTGCGACGCCCTCGAGCGCCGAAGCGCAAGGCCTCGCAGGTTTCGTGAATCAGGTCATCAAGACTGGCACGTACCCGGGCTACGCGAGCGTCAATGCGACCGCCGGCACGCCAACCTTCTATCACAGCCTCAACGTCGAAGCCGGCGGCGCGACACCCGACCGCCTCTTCTCCTACTACGTCGGCATCGGCGGCTACAATCAAGATCATCGCTACGTCGACCAGTTCGGCGGCGCCGCCGACGCGAATGAGTTCGGACAACAAGTCGCGCAATGCCCGCGCGACTTGTCGGGCACGTACTTGCCGTCGTGCTATACCGACGGTGACCCGAACGTCGGACTCAACGGTAAACCGGGATGGGTGCTGGGGCCGATCGGTTTCGGCACGATCGACGCGGCCAACGTCGCCACCCGCACGTCGGTGGTCAACCTGCACATCGCCATTCCCCACGGCGACGGAGGCCTGCGCGACGACATCCAGCTGCTCTACGACAACGACGAGATATTCACGACCTTCTTGAGTTCGGTCAACGACGAGGGCCTCAACAACTGGCTCGCGTCGGTCGGCACGTTCCCGCCGTACTACGTCGATAGCTACCAGTATCGGGGGCCGCTCGGATCGTTTCTCCCCGCCAACTACGCGTCGCTCGTAACGCCCTATCTCTATCCCTCGTCGCCGCCGCATTCGTTCGGAGGTCCGATCTCCGATCCGTATAACCAGCGCGATCGCGGCTACAACGGACAAGCCATCGCAAAGCTGCAGTACCAGAAGAACTTCAGCTCCAGCGCGTTCATGCGCTTGTACGGCTACAGCTACTACTCCAACTGGATCGAAAACGGGCCGTTGGAGTCGCTGCAGCCCTACGCCTACTACGATTCGGGCGACTATGAGATCAACAGCCACACGCGCGGCGTGAGTCTGTCGTTTACCGATCAGATCGACGCCCAGAACCTGCTCGAAGCGGAAGGGAGCTACACGACCTCCACCGGAGCGCGTATCTACAACGAGCAAATGTTCGACTATGCCGATAGTTTCGCCGTGCTGGTCGATCGCAACGCTATCGACAGCGGGACCTGCTACGCCGTCGTGACGCCCAGGAAAGGCTCGCCCTACACTGTGGCAACCACCTGCAGCGACGGCGAGGGCAGCGGCGTCACCTACGGAAACCAGCTGCCGACCTTCACGTCCCTCTCGGGAATCTTTACGGGCAGCTCCCTGCCGCCCAACGTGGCCGGCTTGCGCTGCGGCTCCGGACCCTGCGGGTACTACGCCGTCGAGAACGGCGCGTACGGCTTGAACAACACCGTGACCCCGTACTTCGCCGGCTACTCCATCACCGACCAATGGCGTCCCAACGACAAGCTCTACCTCAACGCGGGCTTTCGCGTCGACAACTACAGCTACGTCGGCGCGAATACCGATACCGGAGCCGCGCGAGATTTTTGGTTCAACGCGTTCAATCAAGACACGTGCTACGACACGCAAACCTTGACGCTCGTCGATCGCAGCTATCTGCTCGCGCACAAGAACTGGAGCACGAATTCGCAAATGCCCTGCTCGACGTTCGGGCCGCAATACGTGAATGCGGCGCTGCAGAATACGCCCGGCCGTTTCGACTACAACATTCCGCAGCCGCGGCTCGGCGCCACCTACACGGTCAACGCGGATACCGTCCTGCGCGCGAGCTACGGCAAGTACAACGAGCAGCCCAGCGCGGCGTACGAGCAGTACAACTCTCTCGAGCAGAACCTGCCCGACACGCTCGCGCAGTTCTATCCGCTCGGCTTCACGAGTCCGGGGCACGAAGTCGCGCCCTCAGTCTCTTACAACAGCGACCTTTCGATCGAGCACCACGTCCATGGAACGGACCTCTCGTTCAAGCTCACGCCCTTCTTACGGCAGACGCAAGATCAGGTAGAAAATTTCTACATCAACTACGTCACCGGCCTCACGTCGGGCCTCAACGCCGGCTATCAGACCTCGCGCGGCTTCGAGCTCGCCCTCGACAAAGGCGATTTTAGCCGCAACGGCTTTGCCGGTCAGCTCTCGTTCGCCTATACGTACGCGACCGTGCGCTACAGCCTGCTGCCCAACGGCGCGAGCGTGCTCTCCCCGATCAACTCGGCCATCGCGCAGTATAATGCTTACACGTCGTCGTGCGGGCGCGGCGGCAACACGTACGGCAAGAAGCAATTTGGCGAGGCGGTCTGCGGCGCGACGAGCGACGGCTTACCGGCCGCCGCCTGCTATTCCGACGGCAAGCCCGATCCGTCGTGCAGCGGCAGCGAGGCAGTCGCGAATCCCTATTGGAAATCACCGGCCTTCTCACTCTTCGATCCGTCCGCGTCCTATCTGCCCTACTCGATCTTCCCGGGACCGATCGGGTCGGGCGTCAATGCCTACAACTACCCCTACGTCGCGACGCTGCTGCTCAACTACAAACATAATCGGCTAACCGTAACGCCCTCGCTGCAGTTCGTCGCCGGGAATCGCTACGGTGCGCCGATCACGACGCCGGGCATCGATCCGGCGCTAGCGCCCTGCGATGCGCCATTACTTGGGACGACGACGGGCGATCCGCGCTATCCCTACGGCGCGTCGGGCGGATTACCGTTTAATGCCGACAAAGGGAAGTGCGGCGCAACGCTCTCGATTCCCGACCCCTATACGGGACAGTTCGATGGCATCGGCGCGTTTCGCGAGCCGGCGCAGCTGCTCGGGCATCTGCAGATCGCCTACGACCTCTCGTCGCGGGTGAACGTCTCCGTGACCTTGGCGAATCTGCTGCAGACGTGTTTCGGCGGCCAGCACACCGCGTTCACCTACTACTGGAGCAACTCGACGTGCTTGTACACCAACCTCAACGGCGGCCCCTACACCCCGCCGGTCGGTAACGCCTATAATCCCGGGGCGAACGTGCAGACCTTCCTGCGCTACCCCTACGAACCGTACTTCGGCATCTACAACGATCAGACGAGCTCGCTCAACGAGCCGTTCAACGCGTACTTCAGCATCAAGGTGAAGATATGAGCGCTGCGTACGACGCCATCGTCGTCGGCGGCGGACATAACGGCTTGGTGGCGGCCTGCTACTTAGCGCGCGCGAAATGGCGGGTGCTCGTGCTCGAGCGGCGTTATCTCGTCGGCGGCGCCTGCGTCACCGAAGAGGTGTTCCCCGGCTTTAGAGTCTCGACCGCGGCCTACGTCAACAGCCTCTTTCGACCGGAGATCATTCGCGATCTGCGCTTGGGTGAGTATGGATTCGAAGCGATCGAACGCAATCCGGCATCGTTCTCGCCGTTTCTCGACGGTCGCTATCTCATGCTGGGAACCGGGACTGGCCGCGACGTCGAGGAAATTGCGAAGTTCAGCAAACGCGACGCAGAGAGCTATCCGCGCTACGAAGCGATGCTCGAGCGCGTGGCGTCGGTCGTCGAACCGACGCTCACGCAGGTGCCGCCCAACCTCTTGCGGCCGAGCTTGCCGCAGCTGCTCGAAGCCGGAAAGATGGGCCGCGCGCTGCAGCGGCTCGGACCCGGAATGGGTGAGGCCATCGAAGTGCTCACCGGCGCGGCGCGCCCCATTCTCGATCGCTGGTTCGAATCCGAGGAGCTCAAAGGAACGATCGCGACCGACGCGATCATCGGCGCGTTCATGGCGCCGTCGATGCCGGGGACGGCCTACGTCCTCTTCCATCACGTCATGGGCGAGACGAACGGCAAGCGCGGCGTGTGGAGTTACGTGCGCGGCGGTATGGGCGGTTTGACGCAGGCGCTGGCCAAGGCGGCACAGACGTTTGGCGTGGAGATCAAGACCGATGCCGAGGTGGCGCGCATCCTGACGCGCGACGGCCGCGTTACCGGTGTGGCGCTGGCCAACGGCGACGAGTTTGCCGCCAAACACGTGGCCAGCGGGGTGGACTGCCACGTGACGTTCGAAAAACTGCTCGAACCCGCAGAGCTGCCGCACGATTTCCGCGACGCCGTTGCGCGTATCTCCTACGCGAGCGCGTCGTGCAAGATCAACGTCGCCCTCGAGCGGTTGCCGAGCTTCGCTGCTTTTCCGGGCCACGAGCCCGGCCCGCAGCATTTCGGCACCGTGCACCTCTGTCCGGATCAGGATTTCATCGAGCGCGCCTACGACGACGCGAAGTACGGCAACATGTCGCGCGAGCCGGTCGTGGAGTGCACGATGCCGTCATCGCTCGACGCCACCGTCGCGCCGCCGGGCAAGCATCTCATGTCGATGTTCACGCAGTACGCACCGTACCGGCTCGGGCAGGGGCCGTGGACCGCCGCGCTGCGCAACGAGTATGCCGATCGCTGCTTCGACGTCGTCGAGCGCTACGCGCCGGGCTTCAAAGCTTCGGTCATCGATCGCCAGATTCTCACGCCGGTCGATTTGGAGGAAACGTTCGGCTTAACCGGCGGCAGCATCTTCCAAGGCGCGATGCCGTTGCATCAGCTCTTCGCATTTCGTCCGGTTCCCGGCTTCGCCGGTTACGCGACGCCGATCCGCGGCCTCTATCTCTGCGGCGCAGCAACGCATCCTGGCGGCGGGGTCATGGGCGCCGCCGGCTGGAATGCCGCACGCGTCATGCTAGCGGGGCGGCGCGTTTAAAGCGAGGTCTTCTATCCGTGGGCAGCGGCTGAAGTAATGCGCCATCCGCTCGAAGTGGTCGTCATCACTTTGGGAAAGGAGACAGAGCCTTTCAAAACGAGGCCCCCCCTCGGCCTGGCTCCGGGCCCGTTCCCAGTTTGCGCTTTGCGCAGTCGCGGGTGCAGGATATGCCCGGCATATCTCCCGTACCTTTTAGAAGCCGTGAGAGGAGATTCGTTGTGAACCACTTTCGATCAATCGTGGTAGCAGCAGCCCTAACGCTGACGGCGATTCCGTTAATTGCGCGCGCCGACTGCGTAGACACTAGCGTGCATTAAGGAAAAGCTCCAAATCCACACATATGCGGAAGTGAGATCACCACGACCGGAAGGATAGTCAACGCGCTCCTTAGCGCAGTCGGCTTCGCTGCGGCAGCATTGCTAAACTATTTTGTCGTAGTTCAGATCTTGGCCAGGCAGGGGCCGCTGTCGTGGAATATCACGGCGGAGCGGGCAATTATTTTAACAAACTTTGCAGCGTATGCGGTGTTCGCGTCGGTGTTAACAATCCTGTCAATTTATGGGCTCATCCGACGAGGGTTCCGCCCTGACGTGAGGTGGCTTTGGCACAGGTCATAACTGTGAGGGTGGGATGATTGAAAAGGTTCGGGCGAACTCCTTCGGGGTTCGATAGCCGAGCGAAGAATGCGGGCGGATCTCGTTGTAGTCCTGTCTCCAGCACTCGGCCCGTTGACGAGCGTCTGGATATCGAGAAACGTGTGGGCAATGAGCAGTTCGTCGCGGACGCGGCCGTTGAGCGACTCGACCTGGGCGTTCTGAGTCGGCTTGCAAGGTTGAATGAACTGCAAATCGATCGACCTGGTCGCGGCCCATTGCAGCATAGCCCGACTTGTGAACTCGGGGCGCCATGGTCAAATCGAATCGCTTGCGGGAAGTTGCGGTCGTCCGCGATCGCCTCGAAGCAGCGGATGACGTCGTGACTCCCAAACCAGAAGGCTACGTCGATTGCCAAGCATTCTCGCGTGTAGTCGTCAACCACGTTCATTGTTCGAATCGTTCAGCCGCTCGCGAGCCGATCGTGCATGTGGCATGCGATCACGTAAATTGATCCAGACGTTGCGGTCGTTGGCATGTTTTACAACAATTCTGCGTCCGAATTCGTTGGTGCTCTGAGTACAACCAAATCGTCGCATTCGAGGATTATGTCGGAATCCGGTTTAGCTGCCTTTGCCATGTATCGATTTTACCAGATGATCCAGACAAGCACTGAGTTCCTCTAGGCCGCAAATGTGCACGAATGCGGCTGGCTTTAGAATTCTTTTATACGGAGAATACGCGGTCTATCAGGCTGATTATTGTCAACTAATATGTCTGCGCTTTCCGTCGGGGCGACGTCGGAAAGATATATTTTCTGTCCCGCCGCATAACGAACCCAAAAGCGACGTTCTAATTCTTGATGGGAGAGACCAGGCGTAGAGTCTCGGACTAGAGATCGCCGCAGCGTCTCAGCAAATTCAACCTGAAGAAAAATGCAAAGGTCCCACGCGTCGGCCAGCTCTGGGCGCTGCGCGAAAATGCCGTCGAACAATAGGACTGCGTCCGCCGGCGCTTCACGCTCTGGCTCCTGAATCGGTGAGTCGGCTCGCCAGTCAAAGGCTCTGGTCCGATATCGACGGTGGCCTCTCGGACCAAGTGGATCAAGTAGGCCAACCCTGAGTGTCTTAAGGTCAAACGAGTCATAATAGAATCCTTCTGGCGAGTCGATCCCTCGACGATAACGCACCGCCCGAGGTTGGTGAAAGCCGTCTATCGATGCACGAATCACAGGCACCCGGTGCATCTCAATATACGGTGTCAAATCGTCCGCCAACGTGGTCTTGCCTGCGCCATCGACACCATCTATCGACACCCGCAACGGATGCTTGCGGCAAACTCTGATGATTGCGTCGCTAATGCGGATTAGTAAGTTCTGCCGCGTCAAGTCCGCCGCCCACCCTCTTCATAGTCGAAGTGACTGTGCGCCGATGTGAAAACCAAAGCTTATTTAATTCCAGCTTAGCACCCCAGCCGCGATCTCGGAAGCTGTCCCTTGCCACTCCCCCCGTCATTTACGGCGCCGATGGGTGGGTTCCTCGGCCAGGAATGTAGTTGCTAACTCTTTTCTGTTTTGAGAAGCATTCGGCGCTTCGGTGGTACGAGGCACATCTCGACAGGCTGAAAGCCAAGACTTCGGTAGAGTCTCACCGCGGGGCCGTTCGCTTCATCGACCAAAAGATCGACCTCGCGGTCTGCGCCATCGATGACTGCTCGCATCATCGCTTTGCCGTACCCCTTACGTTGGAAATCTGGATGAACGGCTATCGAGCGAATACGGCTCCCAGCATTGATCTGGACAAACGCATAGCCAACGATTGCTCCGTTATCGTCCGAGGCGACGATGCTGACGCCGGATTGAAGCATCTGCCAATACATTTCACCCTCGTATTGGTCATCCTCGGGGAACGCTGCTCGGTCAATAGCCTTAATTTGTTCCAGATCGCGTTCCGTGAGAGTCCTGATTATCATGGATTTGCATGGGCTCCTAACTCCAGCGTAGCACACCAGTTCCGATCTCGAAAGCCGCCTCCGGCCACGGCTCCGCGTTTACGACATTCGCTCGGCGGCTGTTAAGGTGTATCGTGCGGACAGCAAAGACCCCGGCCCAATAGAAGTTATTTCGACTGACGTGGATGGCCCGACGGGCGACTACATCGATGGTGATGGGACGCTCTACGTCGTCAACGAACCGGCCGGGCCGGGCTGGGTTACGGAGTTTCCCACCGGTAAGTCGAAGCCGTCCAGGATTATTAAGAAAGGTATCGATACCCCGGCATTCTGCGCGATCGATAGCAACGGAAATCTTTGGGTAACGAACATCGGTGGCAAGAACGTCACCGAGTACGAGAAAGGCTCGACAAAGCCACACGCGAGCATTACGGAAGGCTTGTCCTAGCCGGACGGCATTGCGATCGGCCAGTCTGGGAACATGTATGTCGCCAACCATGTCACCAAAGGTAGCAACGGCTACCTTCCGGGTAGCAAAGAAATTCTCGATAACGCGACGCGCTTTAGGGAGTCAGCGCGAAGATTGTTCCATCGCCGAATCCGCTGCCGTTCTGGCCGCCGGCGGTCGTCGTGCCATAGAGCGTGCCATTGCGTTCGAGGAGCGGTGCCTCCGGATACGCACCGTCGGGTTTGCCGGCGAACTGATGGAGAACCTTGAACTTGCCCGCTGTGCTCAGCGCGAAGACTTGGCCGCAGCCGGACTCGCTCGGCATGTGGCACGTCGAGTCTCCGCCAATCCACGTCGTACCGTAAAGAGTTCCTTTTACATCGATCACGCCGGCGAGGGGGAAGTCTCCGCCCGACTTTCCCTGGAAGCTCGTGATTATGCGATGCCCGCCCGACGGCGTGATCTCGAAGACTGTTCCGCATCCCAGTGTCACGCTGATCACAAAACAGGCTCCCTCGCCGCCGACGACGGTCGTGCCGTAGAGCATACCGCCCATCTCAGTGATGCCGACAGGGTATACGCCGTCTTTTCGATCCTTGAACCGGTAGATCAGGCGCTCTGTACTCGACGGCCGCAGCGCATATACCGTCCCGCATCCCGGCCCATACGGGAACGAACTGGTGTTGCATCCGGTGCCACCTGCCTCGGTTGTGCCGTACAAGCTTCCCTTCACGGCGATCAAGGTGCCCGGATATGCCCCGTCTGTGCCGCCCTTAAAACTGTAGAGCAGGTGCTCCTCGCCTGCAGTGCTGATGCTGAAGAGGGTGCCAAGTCCGTACGCACCGCCATTGAGCGTCGTTCCGTACAACGTTCCGTTTAAAGAGACTAATGCCGCGTATGGATTTGCACCGTCGGATCCAGAGCCAAAGCTGTGAAGCACGCGTTCCTTTCCGCTCATGGTAACGCTGAAGACGGTTCCGCACGACACGGGGTTACTGCGACGGCAATATGCGCCGCCCATGGCGGTCGTACCGTACAACGAGCCCTCGTCTGAAGTCAGGCTTGCGTACGGATTCGCACCGTCTTCGCTGCCCGTGAAATCGTGGAGCACGCGCTCTTTCCCAGACGTCGTTAGGTTAAAGACGACACCGTCGCCGTGGCTGCCTCCGGCCGCAGTCGTTCCGTATAGGCTTCCGTTGTCGTCGATCAGCCTGGCAGATGGGGCCGCACCGTTCTTTCCGGCGAAATCAAAGAGACGCTGGTACGTTGCCGCCCTCGCTCCGCGGCGGTCGAACGATCCCGCGCCTGATAGGGAAGGCGCAACGTTCGGCGTCGTTCCCTGCCCGCATGCCGCGACGCTAACGCACGCGATGAAAAGCAAACCGGCTGCTACTCTTCTCATCGCAACTCCATCCTCCACATGCTCGCGCGTTTGCCGCACGATCCGCGTTCCACTCCTCTGCGCCGTGGCGGCGGGGCCCTGGGCCTCGCTTTGTGTGCCCAACAGGCTCCAGAATGACGACGACTGCGTCCGTGCGAACAGGGCGGGATGAACGAGGCATCTACGACGCCGGGCCGCGTGTTCGGTAATGCTAGGGCAGGTCTGATTTATTAAGCACTGGATTGGCTATCCGCGGTAAATCGGCCATTTTCGAGATCGCTCCTGTGCTTTTTGGTTCTCGCCCCGACTTTTTTGGGGCGAGATCCGCTTTTTC
>Ga0182015_10000232_pt1 | contig 80726 bp, 77 predicted proteins | sample 712P3MmetaG_FD_120478 | JGI IMG/M metagenome (GOLD analysis project Ga0182015, IMG submission 120478) | Permafrost microbial communities from Stordalen Mire, Sweden - 712P3M metaG | ecosystem: Environmental > Terrestrial > Soil > Wetlands > Permafrost | place: Sweden: Stordalen | collected...
TACAACACTGAATGCCGTATGAACTTCGTCTTCGAGTTATTCCTTCTTTTCTGACATGGTGAAATTTACTTCGCTCGACTGCCCCGGCTTTACATCCACCTTTTTGGCCCAAGTTGACGGCGAGCTATAGATCGGCCGCTTTACTTCGGTTTGGGCGGCGACGTCCAGCACTTTAGCTTCGGAAAGAATTTGCCAGCCTTCGTGCCAGGCGACTATTTCATAATCGCCGGGTGGAACATCGTTCAGCTTGAAGTATCCGTGCTCGTCCGTGACCGCATAGTAAGGATGCTTCACCACGATTACGTTGGCGTTCATCCACACATGGCCGGCGTTGCACTTCAATTCCACCACGCCGTTGCGCGGCAGGGAGACCGGAATGTACTGGTTCTGAAACGGAAATGGAATGTTATTGGAGGCCGCGCCGGTCATCTGCACTGTGTGCAGCACAGGATCGCTGCTCTTGATCTGTAATTTTCCGCCCTGCGGCACCAGCATAATGTGCGGAACGTATCGACAGGTTTTCTGGTCGAGGTGTTCGCGAGCTTCGGGTAGATCCATGGCTTTGCCCCTGGTAACGTCTCTAAGAAAAACCACCGTATTTGCCACGCCTCCGTCGGAATCGATTTCCAGACGCTCCAGGTCGCGAAACTTCAAAGAATCCGGGTCGCAGAGTTCGGCATTTTTTGTGACTGGCAATTTCGGAATCTTCGGAATCGGGCCGGTCCATTTTACCGTGCCGGTGATAGTGCCGCCATTTTCAACGGTAATCGCGGTGTAGTCGCTCTGGGCTTGCGCTTTTCCCGCGTGGCAGAAGGCCAACAGGAGAAGCGCGCTCGCGTATTTAATGAATCGAAACTTTTCTGTAATTCTCATATCAACCTCACAGAGGACTTGTCTGTCCCCAGGAACTGTCTCACCGGAAAAAATCTCTGATCGAATAGGGGACGGGACTTAACTTTTTGACGTCCGGCGCGTGCCGGGCCTTTGACTTGAGTTCTTCGTCCTGCGAAATTTCGAGCTGGAGGTGGTTCCTACGGGTATGGACGACGACCCAAGCTTGCGCCTAGAATCTCCCCACTTAAACGATACGCTCTCCAGAAGAGGACGGTGCAACTCGTTGCGGGCACCTTGTCTTATCGGTATATGATTCTTTGGATTCGACTGGAAGTTCGTCAAATAGGGCTTTCAGTGGGTTGTGGTGGGTACGGATCTTAGGTAAGCGATGATGTCCGTCGCATCTTGGTGATTTAAATGGTAGATATGCATCGGCGGGCGAATGATCTCACCGTTTGCCCCTTGTCCCTTCTCCAGGATTTCTTCGCCGTCCTTATCTGTGTAGGCAGCAAAGCCGGCCAGCGGCGGCGCCTGTTGCGCCCAATTTTGATCCGGATGCACCGGAACGATCCACACCGGCGCGCCTTGCAACGCTCGAGAATTGTCCAGGTTCCCGCGCGCGTCCCGAGGCGTGTGGCATTCCGTGCAGCGCGCAACTTCTTCCGTTAAATATTTCCCACGCTTGAGTTGAACTTGATTTGACGTTAAGCCGCCAGAAGCAGCCTGCTTGGGAGTCTGCATCGCTCGGCTCGAAGCAATCACTGCTACGGCGCACAAAATTAATGCCATGACGCACAAAATAGAAGTGGTTCTCATTTGATTTTAGTAGCACTTTTTGCGGGACGCGTCCAGCAAATCATTCGCATATCGGCGATTAGCTTTACTGCGCGAATTAACGGTCCACGGCCAGACTACGAAGGCAGAGCAGCAAGAGCTTTGCTGATACGGTCGCCGAACGAAGTCGCGAACACGGCTTGACGCTCCGGATCCCCGAGATAGGGATCAACGAACGGCCCGCCTTTGTCTAAAACCAGGCGGTCTCCCCAACCAACCAGCCCGAAAAGACGAATCAGTTCCTGCGTAGCTTGCGAAATCGGCACGATGTAAGCAGGCTGCAGGAAATATTGAACGCGCTTCACAATTGTGGGCGCCAGTTTTCGCAACGCGTTATGCAATTCCCCGCGGTTCTCAATGGGACATTCCACCGCATAACTTACAAGGAATCCGTGCTTGCGGAATTCATTTAGGCATAGGACTTCGTCAATCCTGGTGATGGCGTTTCCCATCGTTTTCACCAGCTCGTCGAAATACATGCGGGCCGCCACCGAACGCACCGATCGGTCCTTCGCGGCGCGATAGAAATAATCCGCTTCCGGGCCGCGTGGCGCGGAATCGAGTAGGAGAACTTTAATCTGTGTGGGACGAAAGCGCGTAGCCAGATCGAGCCGATCCTTCCGGCGCTGAACGTGCGCTTCGTCGACCCGCGCTCCACATCCTTCGCAAATTGGCACGTTTTACTTGCCCTTTGCCCGGCAGTTACCAGGCTGCCATTGGCGGCAAGAGAATGCCACGCGTTCTGGGGAGAACGCAAGCGCTGCTCGAATCTCCATTCCGCACTTGAATCGTGCCCCGTGTCCGTGACACCACCCGATTTTCGTCAGGGCACGACTTCAGTCGTGCCGTAAGTGGCCTAGGATCGGTGCGGCTTCAGCCGCTGAGGGACAGGCATTGCCCTAAGAAAATAGCCTTTTCGCGTTCAAACCATAAATGGCAAACGGCGCATTCATCGTTCATTTTCGGCAAGCTGGGAAAATAGCGGTCGGATAACTTTTGCCGCTACGGCGCGAGGGCTAAACTGGCGCACGATTCCTTGTAACGCGAAGACGTTCGCGCGCTCTGCGATGTCAACTCGCGCCCCAGGCAGAATGCCTTTTCAGTGCGCTTTTTCGGGGGCAGGAGTCAGGGCTGGATTGTAAAGGGCAGCTACCTCGTGCGCAATCTTATCCGGCTGCGCATGCTCGGAATCCAGATTGGTTAGCACGATGACGGTGAATCTATCGTCCACATAACGCGAGATCTGCGTTGTAAAACCTTGCCACGCGCCGCCGTGTTCGATCAGCCGGTGGCCATTTACTTCCGTCACGTCCCAACCAAATCCATACGGCGCAGTTTTCCCATCGTTCAAACCTACCGCTGACCACATCCGGTCCAGACTTCCCTTCTTCAGCAGCTTCTCGGTATAAAGCGCTGCGTCCCATTTCGCCATGTCGATTACATTGGTGTAAAGTGCGCCGTCCGCCGTCGTGTTGAGACTCGGCGAAACCCAATCCTGATTCTTTATTTCTCCGTTCACTAGTCGATAGCCTGCGGCGCGATTCGGAATAATGTCCGCCTCGCTGATAATTCGCGTCGAGGTCATTCCCAGCGGCCCAAAAATTCGCTCTTGCAGCACGTCACCGTAGAACTGTCCGGTTACTTTGTGAATCAGAATTCCTAGCAGGACGTAGCCGCTGTTGCTGTACCTCCATTTTGATCCTGGTTGAAAATCCAGGGGCAGCTCGCCGAATTTCGCGAAAAGTTCGTCTTCCGTGTAATCCTTGCGCAAATTGATGAACGCGGCGCCCTTCTTAGCCAGCGAATCTGACTCGTAATCCGCGACGCCCGAAGTGTGCGTCAGAAGGTTTCGTACGGTGATGTTGTTCCAGCTCGCGGGAGATCCGGGAAGATATTTTCCAATAGAGTCGTCAAGATGGATTTTCCCATCCTCAACCAGCATCATGACCGCCGTGGCCGTGAACTGTTTCCCCACCGAACCAGTCTGAAATATCGTCTCCGGCTTCACTGGGACATCGAGCTCGATGTTCGCGAGTCCATATCCTTTCGCCTTGACAATCCTGCCGTCGCGGACAATGGCGAGCGCCAGTCCGGGGATTTTCTCCGCACGCATTTCGCCGTTTACATAGGCATCGACCTTTGCCGAAATGCCGCCGTCTGTCGAACTGGAATTTTGCGCTCGTGCAGCAAACGGCACGGCGATCGCAACGCCGCACAGAACCAGTATCGCGAATCGAGCGCACACCAACACTCTAACTCCCCATAATCGTTTCAATTCTGGTTTGCTCCTCGCTCCCCTGAACTAAGGCGCAGGCTGAATCGGTATCCCAAACGGCGCCAGCGCGTCGCGAACCACTTTACCTTCCCCCACTGCGACAATCGCCGCGCGAGACGCCGGGAAATATTTCTTCGCCGCCCCATCCACATCATCGGACGTCGTAGCGGCAATCTTCTTCCCGTAGATCCCGATTTCTTCCGGCGGCATGCCCTTCACCCAAAGATCCGCCAGCGTCCGAGCCACCGACGCCCGAACCTGCAACCGAATCGCCTCAATGCCGACAAGAAATCGCTTCGCCTGCGTGAGTTCCTCCGTCGTGGGACTGGTCGTCACCATACGATTCAATTCGTAACTCATTTCGTTGTAGGTTGCACCGGTAACCTCGTTGCGCACGTCCGCGCGCGTCACAAAATCGCCGGCAGCCCTGTAAGTGTTCAGCTCGGCGTACGGCGAATATGTGTAGCCCTTGTCCTCGCGAATATTCAGAACCAACCGCGAACCAAACGTCCCGCCATAAATTGCATTTGCCACCAACGCGGACTCGTAATCCGGATCGCTGCGCAACGGCCCCGCGGCCGCCAACTCGATAGTTGTCTGCACTGACCCGCGCCGTTCGACCAGGAAAACTGCATGCGTGGGCTCGGGATTTAATCGCGCCGTATCCGCAACCGGAGATTCCGCCGGCGCTTTCCAACTGCCGAAGTCGGCCTTCACAAGTTCGAGCATTTTCTCGTTGCGAAAATCTCCCACCGCGATGAACACGGTTTGGTCCGGACGAAAACGCTGCGCATAAATCTTTCGTAGATCCGCAGGCGTCGAAGCCGCAATCGATTCCTGCGTCGGAGAGATGACGTGATAAGGACTGGTCCCGAAAAGCACTTTCGCCACCGCACGCGACGCAAGAAACGACGGATCGGCTTCCCGCTGCTGCAGCGAGTCTGCAAGGTTTTTCTTGGCCAGCGACACTTCATCGTCCGGGAACGACGCGTTCTGCAGAATGTCCGCAAGAACCGCGATAGCCGGTTCCGCCTTGGACGCAAGAATCGTGGTTGAAACATCGATTTCGTCTCGTCCCGCCGACGCGCTTAGGTCTCCACCGGCGCCTTGAAATTCTTCGGCAATTTTGCGCCCGCTGCGCGACTTTGTTCCCTGATCGATCGTGTTGGAGAGCAACTCGGATATCCCCGGCCGATCGCTCGGATCGGCTGCATATCCGCCGCGAATCGCAACGGTGTAAGACAATTTAGGAAATCCAGGCTCGGACACCAGCCACACGGTAAGGCCGTTGTCGAGTTTTGCGATTTTCACTGAAGGCGCTTCGATCGGTTTCTCCGGTCCGTAAGGCGGAAGATCCTTCGGCAAGGGCGCAGGTTTTTGCGCAAAGGCGCACGACGCGAACAACACAACAATCGCAATCATTTTCAGAAAATTCACTGTGCACCTCCCGACTTTCCAGCGTCAGAATTCGCAACGGCTGGAACTCGATTGATAATTGTTCGGTTTGTGCTTACCAGATATTTCGCGGAAAATTCGCGCACTTGGTCCGGCGTTACTTTCGTAAGTTCGTCCGGCGTGTTGAACACGCTCTCGAAATTCCCGGTAAATAGCACCGCATGCGAAAGCGCCGAAGCCCGCGTAATCGGAATTTCCAGCTGCTCGTACAAATCCGAGCGCATCTTGGTAACCACGCGATCCAAATCCTGTTGGCTCGGCCCTTTGGTCGCTAATTCATTGACAGTCGCGTCGTATGCTGCAAGCACTTGGTCTTCCGTCACGTTCGGTGGATACACGATGAACGAAACCATCAGCGTGGGCCCGTTGTACTCGAACGGATTGCCCAGCGGCCAGTTCACGCCGCCGTCCACCGAAAGCGCCACTTGTTTTTCTTTCACCAGCGCTTGATACAAACGCGACGCCTGCCCGTTATGCAGTAGTTCACCTGTGACCGCTGCGGCCAGCGAAATTGACGAACGCGGCGGCGGCATGCGGTAGCCAATCGCCAGCGCCGGAACTTTAGCGAGCTTGTCCGATTCTGTTTCACGACGTTCCGCGGTCCGGGGTTTCTCTTCCACGGCCGGACGCGGAGGCGTCGGCCGCGACGGAATACCGGCAAAATATTTTTCTACTTTTTCATGCACTTCGCTGGGATTCACGTCTCCAACGATCGCCAACACCGCATTGTTCGGCGAATAGTACTGCTCGTAAAACTTCTGGACGTCCTCGATTTTCGCGGCATCGAGATCCTTAAAATCTCCGTAGAAATTGTGTGCGTTGGGATAGGTGTCGAACGCCTTGCCCGGCAGGTCGATGGCAAAGAAAAACCCGTACGGCTGGTTCATCACGTTCACACGGACTTCTTCTTCCACCACGTTGCGCTGGTTTTCCAGGTTTTTATTCGAAAAATCCAGAGTCTTCATACGGTCCGCTTCCAGCCAAAGCAGAGGATCCAGCGCGGACATCGGAGCCGTTTCGATGTATTCGGTGAAATCGTAACGCGTATCGCCATTATTTGTGCCGCCGCCGCTTTCAATCACGCGGTCAAACACGCCCTTCGGCGAATTCGGAGTTCCTTCGAACATCATGTGTTCGAAAAGATGCGCGAATCCCGTGCGCCCTTCCGGCTCCAGACGAAACCCGATGCGGTAGCTGACGCATATTCCAAATGTCGGCGCGGAATGATCTTCGGAAACCACCACGGTCAAGCCGTTCGGCAATTTCTTCATCGAAGTGGGCGGCTTCCACTCTTGGGCTTCCGCCGAGCATGCCAAAAAGAAAGTGGCAAACAATACGAATAACCAGAACGAACGTTTCATAATTTCTGCCTTTCCTTTTGAAGACGGCGTCGCCCCGGCAAGCCGCAACAGTTTCGCGCTACAGAAGCGCACGGTATATTACCGCGCACCGGGGATGGACGATGTAAATTCTTTGCCTCCTATGATACTTTCGCGGCGCACTTCACGTACGACCAGCTCAGGGGGAAAGGTTGACGCAATGATCCCATTAAGAATGACGGTTGCTCGCACAACTTTACTTTCGGTGTTGTTCCTCTTAATGTTGGCGCTGCCGCAGGCGCCTCTCTTCGCTCAAACTCCTTCCATTGTGAAGTGGGAAGAGCTGACAGCATCTGACTTCGCAAAAGCTATACAGCGCTCGCAATTCACTTGCATACTCCCGATCGGTATTCTCGAAAAGCACGGTCCTCACCTTCCTCTCGGCACCGACCTGCTCAATATCAGGTACGTTTCTCTTGCCGCGGCGCAGCAGGAATTTGCAATAGTCTTCCCTGAATATTATTTTGGACAGATTTTCGAAGCGCGCCACGAACCCGGCACGGTAGCGTACAGCGCGAAAATTCAGCTCGAGCTCTTGCAGGAAACTACGGACGAGATGGCGCGCAACGGCTGCAAGAAAATCGTTATCGCCAATGGCCATGGCGGCAACGAGAATCTACTTCCCTATTTTGCGCAAACCCAACTCGCCACCCCGCACGATTACGTAGTCTATATTTTTCCTTTGCCGGAACACCTCGATCAACCCGGGCGTCCTTCTGTTAAAAATCCTGCGGATATGCACGCAGGCGAAGCCGAAACGTCTCACGTGATGATCTCGCGTCCCGATCTGGTTCACATGGATCGCGCCAACGACGAATCGGGCGCCGATCAGCATCGCCTGTATCTTCCCGACACGCTTTACACCGGGATCTGGTGGTACGCGCGCTTCCCCAATCACTATGCCGGCGAAGGCGCAGCCGCCACCAAAGAACTCGGAGAATTCGACATGAAGGAATGGATCAGCGAACTTGTAACCGCGTTGCGCGCGGTGAAGTACGATACTGTAAGCCTCACGTTGCAAAATGAATTTTACGAGAAAGCCAAGCATCCGCTTGCGACCAAATGAGCTGCTAAGAATTCCCAGGAGAGAACATTGTGAAGTGCTTCTTGCTTACCTATGTTTTTGCCGCTCTAATCGCCGGCACAGCTTCCACCCCGGAATATTCGATCCAGGCAATACGTTACGCCACTGCGCCAGGCCTTCCCGTGTCTATGCTCGTGATCGGCGCTCCCCAGGATGACAAAATCGACGCCGCTATGGTCGTCTGGTTGATACGCGGCGGGGGCCGCACAATTCTTTTCGACAGCGGCTTTCACCGCGACACTTTTATAAAAGATTTCCCCATGAAGGATTATTTGCGTCCCGATGAAGCGGTGCGTCTGGCTGGCGTGACACCCGAAGAAGTTACCGACATCGTAATAAACCACGCGCACTGGGACCACCTGGGCGGCATCGATCTTTTCCCGAAGGCGAATGCCGCCGTGGTCCCCGCCGGGTTGCCATGCGTCCATGGTGTAGTAGCGATATTCGTCCTTTTGAATCCAAATCGACCCGGAAGACGCCAAGGAATTAGTGCAATTGAACACTGAAGGGCGCATCCGTCTGGTGGACGGCGACAACGTGGAAATTTTCCCGGGCATTCGCGCGTACACCGGCGCGCGGCACACCTACGCTTCGCAATATTTGCGGGTGGAGGGAAATCCGACGTTCGTTCTGGCCTCGGACAATTGCTATCTTTACCGGAACTTGTCGTCGCATATGGCCAGCGCCACTTTCACCGATGCCGACCACGCTGCGAACATCGCCGCCCAATCTCGTATGGTAGAACTTGCGGGCTCGCCGGATCGCGTGGTGCCCGGCCACGATATTCTCCAGTTTCAGAAATTCCCCACTGACGGGCGTGTGGCCACCATCAAACAAGCGGCAAATCATTAAGCGATGAAAAGACTATCGCGCAGGATGAAGTTGTGCACGGCCTGAAGACGGAATTGCTCGCGCCTCAATTAGCCGCTGCGAGCGAACGTGACGATGGCGTTCCAGAAGATGTTTCTGCGCGCGGCGCCCCCACCCGCGCACGAAATAATAGTTCAAAGTGCCGCCAAAGCCCGCGCTGAGAACAGGAATCAGCCTGCCGGACCACTTCTCAGCAACTTCCGCTCCGACTTTCACCGCGATGCGATCGATAATTCTTGGAACCAGGCGCTCGATGGCTTGCTTCTCCACAAAATCGCGTCCCAAGTCGAGTCCGGCAGCGCTGGCTGCGGCGATCCACAGGCTATTCACTTCGTCTTCCGTGGAATATTCAAATCCGTGAACTAAACTTAATTTTTGTAGCATGCGAATCGTGATCGCCGAAAGAATTCCCGCATCAGGCACGATCGTCAACATACCGCCCATCCCCAATCCCAAGCCCTCCAGCGTCGCCGTTCTGGTGGAAGACTTAATGATGCGGTTGGCGATCGGCGTGATCACTTCCTCGCCGAGATAGAACATGTCGCGCCAGGATTCAATCGGCAGCTTGTGCGCGCGCTTGATGTGTTTCAGGAATTTTTGCGGATCAACTTGGACCGTTTCATAAGCTTTGCGAAATCCGGCCGCAGTGGAAGCCTGCATCAACCGGGCCAGCGCGGAATCTTTTTTTCGTCGTGGCATGCTAGTTTGATGCGCCGAGCAGCGCGTAGGTAACGCAGGCTCGGGCATGCAAATTCAGCATAGCAGGTTTGCGCCCGCAGTTACAAAAACCAGCTCAGTCAACCGTAACTAGCGCGCGAGTCCAAGTTAATCCGCCGTTAGTCAACTCGCCGACTCCGCTTACCACGTGAATCTCGCGCCCAGTTGAATATGCCGCGAGCCGCCCGAGCCGATCACCGGGTTGGAGGCGGCCACGTCCGGCGTTGCTATCACGGTCCCGACGTTGCTGGGGCTGAACAAATCGTTGTTCATCGTGAACACATCGAAATTCGGATGGTTTAGGACGTTGAAAAATTCTCCGCGAAGCTGAAGACCGAATCGCTCGTGGAAAGTCCACAGCTTCGAGAGCGAGAAGTCCCAGTTCTTAAACGTGGGCCCTCGAAATATATTGCGCCCGGAATTGCCGAACGAGCCGAAGGCCGGAGCCGTGAGTATGGTGCCGTTCTCCATGTAACAGCCGTCGTTCGCCAACATATTCACGGCACCTTGACCGCCCGCTTTCTGTGCAGCGGCAATACATTGAGGATTCCCGCCGGTCACGTTACCGCTGGCGTCAGTCGTAAAATCGTTGACGTACGGAATCGGTGTCGTGGTGGACCAATGAATATTGCTCGGACTCCCCAAAATGTCCCAGCGATCTTCGAAAATTCCTGTGGCGCTGTTGTCATCCTCGAAGTCGTTCAGCGTGTACGGCTCGCCGCCCTGCAGCGTGACGATGCTCGTTACCAACCATCCCTTCAACAACTGAAATTTGGAATCGCGAGAAGGCAGTTCGTAGGTGAGCGACAATGTGAATCGGTTGCGGATGTCGAAATCGCCGTTGCCGCGGTCGCCGTTGAAATTCAGGCTGTTCTGCGGATATGGCGCGATGTTATTCGTAGCCGTATCAATGGCGTGCGCGTACGTGTATCCCGCCAACAAATACAACCCGTGCGAATACCTCTTCGTAAACGTCACTTGCAGCGAATGGTAGATGGAGCTGGAAGCGTTATTCAGCACATCGACCTGGCCCAAATACGGGAAGCACGGACCTGCTCTGCCGATACCGCCCTCCGAAGGGGGACAGTTTAGGGTGAAGGGCCGCGCGGCTTGCTCGCATCCGGAAAAATCCCCGTTAAAAAATCCCCCGGTCGCATTGATGCACGGGACGCTGATCGCCGGAATCGGCTGATTTTCGTCGATATTGCCGTAGAGATCGATACCGCGGTTGGCTACGTACGCCACCTGTAAAGTCGCCGTCGGCGACAGCGCTTGTTGAATATTCAGATTCCAATTTGCCACGTACGGCGTCTTCAAATGCGTCGTCGCGAAAATATAACAAGGGTTCCCGGCTGTGCATCCGCTGCCTGCGCCCACGCCGCTTGGGAAAATCGGCCCGGGATTCGGATTCGATGCCGTGGGCCAATTTATCAAAGTTGGATCCTCCGAAAAATCGAGGTAATTCGTGATGTTTCCGTTCCCCGGAGTCACACCCAGGCTCGCCGCTGTGGGGTCCAGATTTAATCCGCCGCCGCTAAACATAAACGTCCGGATCGATGGCTGCTCGAAAATTATCCCGCCGCCTGCTCTCAACACCGTCTTGCCCGTTCCAAAAATGTCCCAAGCCACTCCCAGCCGTGGCGACACGTTGTTGTAACGCGTCGGGTAGGGCGAGCTGATGCCCTTTCCTACTTGAACGATTCCGGGATTCGGCCCGGTCGGTACAAAATTGGCCAGCATGTTGCGGGAATCTTCAATCGGAGCGGTGATGTCGTAGCGCAATCCCATGTTCACCGTGACGTGGGGCCTAACTCGATATTCGTCTTGAATGAACATTCCCACAGACTTCAAGTTCACGTTGCGCGTGGGATCGCCGTATAGCTTTTCCCACTTTTCCACGTTGCCCGCCGCGAAATCTTCCAGCGAGTCGAAGTCTATGCGGCCACGGCCTTCCGTTGCTCGATAGTAGTCCACTGTCCCGTACCGGAAATCGCCGCCGAATCGCACGCTATGTTTGCCGCGCGTCCAGGAAGCCGTATCCGAGAAATTGAACGTGCGGCTAGGCGTGGTTTCCAAAGGCCATCCGGAATTCCCGCCCATATAGCAACAGGAGAATCCCGAGCCCAGGCCGATGCGCGGAAATCCGAAGAGCCGCGGGTCCGTAACTCCCGTGTCGATACCGTAGCCGGTCAGCGGATTCACGTTGTGATCCAACGGTAAAATCGCTTCGTTAAAATTGTTGTAGCTGAAGCGCAACTGATTCACCCAACGCGAGTTGGGCGTATACGTCCAGTCCGCTCCGAACACCTGCGTGATCGGTGCCGCAGTGGAACGCCACTCCGGCCGTATGGGAACGGTGTCCTCTTCAATTTCCGAAGTATTGGAGTAGATAAATCGAGCAGTAATCGTATTGTGCTCGTTCAAAATATAATCCGTCTTCGCAACAATGTTGTCATTCCGGTTGGTATTGTTGAAATCGAAATCGATGGCCGCCGGATCGGTTTGGCTCTGCGTAAATCCGGGATTCGGCAGGAATAGCGAAGAAAGATGCTGGCTCAGCGGGCTGCAAGTCGGCGCGCAGGCGGCTAAAGCGTCCACAATGCTCAAATCCGCTGGCACCAAGCCCAACGTCGCGAGCTGTGCGGTATAGGGCACCAACGAAACAGTCACCGGGCTGTCGGCCACAAACGGGTTACCCACCGTGTCGCGCAGGCCTTCGTAATTGAAAAAGTAGAACCATTTATCTTTCTTAATCGGCCCACCGATCGACGCGCCAAATTCGCTCATCGAAACCGCCGAAATCGGCTGGGGCGCGAAGTTAAAGAAATTTCTGGCGTCGAAATCGCTGGTGCGGCCAAAATAATAAGCGGAGCCATGGATCGTGTTGGTTCCCGACTTGATGCCGATGTTCATCACCACCCCGGGCTTGACTCCATAATCAGCCTCGGGACTTTCCTGCGTGTTGAATTCTTGAATGGAATCGAGCGGAAGAAGGCTGGCCGGAGTCCCCGCGATGCCGGCGTCATTCATCACGCTTTCGCCGTAGTAAACGTCCATGTCGTCTGCGCCGTCGATGTAAAAGTTGTTGTCGTCGGGCCGGTTTCCGTTCGACGTGATCGACTGAAATCCTCCTCCAGGCGTTCTCTGCACGCCGGGATGCAACATCAACAAATTCTGGAAGTCGCGGCCTTGCACCGGCAACTCCGTAATCGCTTTATTCGAGAGCACGCCGTTCAGCGTGGTGTTTGTGGTATCAGTGAGCGGCGCTCCGGACGTCACCTCCACAGTCTGAGTCACCTCGCCGGTCTGCAGTTGGAAATCGGCCCGCAGTTCCAACCCCACTTCAATCTGCATCTTGTCGCGGACCGCGCTCTTGAAACCAGCCGCCTCCACTTTCACCGAATAGAATCCCGGATCCAGGCTCGGGGCCACGTAGTCCCCTGTCTGGTTCGTCTGCAAAACTCTTTGCGCTTGCGTCCCCAGATTTTCGATCGTCACCTTGGCGCCGGTAATTACGCCGCCACTCGAATCGGTTACTTGTCCGCTGATCTGGCCTTGCTGTGTCTGCGCGAAAGCGCTCGGCAGCATCGACACACCAAACGCCAGCAACACAATTAGGAATCGCAAACGCATCTTCATCACCCACCCCCGGGGAAACCACGAGAATTTATTCGATCCCCTATTCCTTCGGAATCTCGAACTCGATCTTGAACTCGAACCGAATCGTGTTGCTGTGATGATGTCTAATTTCTGAGTTCTGAAATGAGAACGACGAATGGAGAGAGCGAAAAATTACAGTCCTGCGGCGAGTTTACCCAAATCTATGAGGCAGCTAAGCGCAGATTGGCCCAAGGACACTGTCAGAAAAATTTCCCCGTGATGACGACTCCACCCCATAAAGAAATCATAAAGAAAAACGATATGGGCAGAAATTAGACCTAATGTAGGCAGATGTCAACGCGTCTTTTGCCCTACGGTTCATATCACTTGCACGAAGCGCCACCGTGCGCTACTCGCCGCAGTTTTATAGGCACAACTGTCTGAATTCGGCGCACTCGTGACACTTGATTCCGTACACACTTACTTATTGCGTGGACAAAACTTGAACATTCTCCTCTTTTTTCGCCGGATATAACCAGGCGAAAATCGCCAGTGCCAACAACGTGCAAATAAAGTCCAACGCGCTTCCTTCCGGCCCCACTGACCCTCCCGTCAGCCATCGCGGCCCGTGAATGCTGGAATTCAAGAGGTGCCCCGTGGCCATCATCCCGCTGTCCGGGACCGAATAGATAAACGTCTCCGCGAAATCCCCGGCCGCGTGCAGCCCAATCGCGAACCACAAATTCCCCGTGCGGCGCAGCGTAAAGCATGCAAACAGCGCAAATAGCACCACCGAAAGCGCTCCAATCCAATCCTCGCCCGAATTCGAAAGATGCACCGCACCGAATAGGACGGACAAAAGAATAGCCGCCGGCCAAAATCCCATCCCCGTCGCCAGCGTGAACAGCGCGTAGCCGCGATACAAAAATTCCTCTGAAATTCCCACCAGTAAAAATATAAATCCCCAAATTGCCGCATACTTCAGAATCGCCACTCCTGATAGCGCAAGCCCTCCAAATGAAAACCCTCCCAGCGCGCGCATGATCAAAACTTCGGCTGACACCAGCGCGAGTCCCCAAAAAATCCCCTGCCAAAATAATTTTCCAAACGCCCCTTTGAGCGGGATGCCGTAGCTGAACCAGTCCCGCTTTTCAATCCGGCTCATGATGAACGCGGCCAGGAATGCCAGCACCGTCTGCGAAAATTCAGCAACGAATCCGAAGGTGGGAGTTATGAGTCCAGCTTGAGTCTGTTTTCCCATCGCTACGAACGCCGGGTTTTTCGCCAGAAGAAATTGAAGACCAGTCTGCATGCCCATGAAAAGCGCCACAAAAATCAGGAAGCGCCAGCCCGCGCGAATTCCGTTCGGCCCCACAAATATCGTGCGCAGCAAAGATGTCTTCTGTCCCCCAAAACTCGTTTCGGTCATATTGGGTTCCGTCATTCTTCGCCTGCCCTCGCGCTGATGATTGCGCGCCAGCAGCATAATTCAACTCCACGCCGCCGCAAAGGCCCCCATATTTGCCCTCGCGGGATCGCCAAGCGCCATGAATTATTCCCAACCTCGCCGGAAATCTAACCCGATCGCTCGACCTTCGTTTGACTTTCCCTCCGCCCACAACCTAAGATGTGCGCCAGTTTCAGCGACCGCGATTCGGTCGCCGGTGAAATGCCAGATCCCTCGTCCCTCATAGGTCAGACTGTCTCGCACTACCGCATCATCGAAAAACTCGGTGGTGGCGGGATGGGCGTGGTTTACCGCGCCGAGGATACCAAGCTCAAACGTCAGGTCGCGCTGAAATTCCTGCCGCAGGATTCCCTGGCCGACAAATCCGCGCTCGAACGATTCGAGCGTGAGGCCCAAGCCGCCTCCGCGCTGAATCATCCTTATATCTGCACCATTCACGACATTGACCAGGACTCCGGAATTCCATTCATCGCCATGGAATTGCTCAAGGGCTCTACGCTCAAGCATCGCATCAGTGGCCAGCCGATGCCGCTCGACGCGTTGCTCGAGATCGCCATCGACGTTGCCGACGCGCTCGACGCCGCGCACACCGAAGGCATCATTCATCGCGACATCAAGCCCGCCAATATTTTTGTCACCGAGCGCGGCCAGGCCAAAGTGCTCGATTTCGGTTTGGCCAAATTAGTTTCGAAGAACGTCGGCGAGACTGTCACGGCCGGCGGCGTCACCATGGGCACCGACCCGAATCTCACGAGTCCAGGAACTGCTCTCGGCACCGTCGCCTACATGTCGCCCGAGCAAGTGCGCGGAGAAAATCTGGATGCGCGCTCGGACCTGTTTTCGTTCGGTATGGTGCTCTACGAAATGGCCACAGGCCGCCAAGCCTTCAGCGGAAATACCTCCGGCGTAATTTTTGCAGCAATTCTCGAACGCGAGCCGCTGCCTGCCACGCGCGTGGTTCCAGACCTCCCGGTTGACCTCGAGCGCGTGATCGACAAGGCGCTCGAGAAAGATCCCAAGCTGCGTTACCAGCACGCCTCTGATTTGCGTTCGGATTTGCAGCGCCTGAAGCGCGACACCGATTCAGGAAGATCGGGTTCCGTGCGTGCAGCGGCGGCCGCGGCAACTTCCGCAAGCGCGTTAGGCATTCCGTCCGCGACCACTGAGGCGCACAAATCCGGCGGCTCTTCCGCTGTTTCGGCCGTTGCGCAAGAGCACAAAGGAAAACTCATCGCAGGCGCGGTGGTCGCCGTGTTGTTGGTGCTGGCCGCAGGCTACGGCATCTATTCACTGCTGCGAGGCAAAGCCGCAGCCATCCCCTTCCGGAATTTCACCATCACGAAAGTCACTAACAACGGGGAGTCCGTCCAGGCCGCCATCTCGCCCGACGGAAAATACATCCTCAGCGCAGTAGCAAAGGCCGGCAAGCAAAGCCTTTGGTTGCGACATGTGGAGACCAACAGCGATACCCAGGTCGTTCCACCCGCAGTCACGCGCTACTCCAGACTCGCCTTTTCACCCGACGGCAGTTATCTCTATTTCCGTCGCGCTGCCAGTGGCGTCGAAGATTCCTTCGACTCCTATCGCGCCCCGGTTTTAGGCGGAACTCCGAAAATTGTCGCCCGCGACGTAGACACGAACATCACGTTTTCGCCGGACGGAAAGCGTATCGCCTATGGCCGAGCCAATGACCCGGAAGTTGGTAAGTGGCACCTTCTAACCGCAAATCCTGACGGCACCGACGAAAGATCGATCGTCGTGGGGCCCGCAGCGGAGATTCCCCGATACATTGCCTGGATGCCGGACGGGAAGAAAATACTGGCATCCATGGTCAGAGTCGCCGATTTTCTGACCGGACTGAAGGCCTTCGACCCGATTTCCGGTGAAGCGAAGGTAGCAGCCCAGTACAACAACATGCTCCTCCGCGAATTAGCCGGGACTACCGAGGCGTCTGGAGTTTTCGTCAACGTGATGCACATCGATTCGCTCAATTTCCTGGGCCAACTCCAGTTCATTTCACTTCCCAGCTCAAAAATTCACTCCATCACCAACGACACAAATGACTATCTAGGACTCAGCGTTTCGGCTGACAACAAAACGATTGCAGCGGTCCTTCACAATGACATCCGAGCTTTATTTCTGCTGCCCAGCGCGGGACAGACCGGCACTCTCCCTAGCCCGGCCCTTCCGCAAGAAAAGGATTATTCCACATTCGGATGGAGCGCCACAGGAGACCTGTATCTGCCGGAGCTGGGCAAGCTCGTTCGAATTTCTCCCGACGGCAGCGACCGGGCTGTCCTTCTGAATCAAGTCGCCACCGAGCCGGTCGGCTGCGGAAGCGATGCTTCCGGAGCGCGGAAGCCGCATCCGGTCGTATTCATCAGCGGTCACCACACCACGGCCGGGATCGTCGGACGAAGTGTCTGGCGCGTTGACGCAGAAGGCTCCAATCCAAAGGAGCTTTCGGAAGGAAGTGAGGCCTACGGTCCCACATGTTCCCCGGATGGAAAATGGGTCTATTACAATGAGGACCAGACCTTTAAGCGCGTCTCCATCGATGGCGGGAAATCGGAAGAAGTCCCCGGCGTGGCCATTACCGGAGCGATCGTGGGCTCGCCATACTTCGATATTTCTCCCGACGGCAAAACGCTGGCATTTCTTGCTGGATTCACGTCTCCCCAAGGAGAGACTGGTGGAGTTCAGCAGAAGCTTGTGCTGCTTGCACTGGACGCCGGACCGCATCCCGCACGGCGCATTCTCGATCCAAACCCGCTGATATCAAAACCCCCGAGTTTCTCGCCGGACGGTAAGTCCCTGCTGTACGGCATCCGCGAAAACGGAGTCGAGAATCTCTGGCTCCAGCCGATCGACGCCGCAGGACCCGGTGCTGGCGGCCATCAGATCACAAATTTCACTGCCGATGAAATTAGCTGGTTCGTGTACTCGCCGGATGGCAAAATCATCGGCCTCCTCCGCCACCATCCCGAGTCTGACGTCGTCCTCCTTCGCGACACTGGTTCCGCGTCACAATAAAACAAAGAATCTCCTTACCCCAGTTTCCGCTCAACATCCACACACACGACCTGTTGCAATTCTTCTGCTTTTTCCCTTAGCATCAGGCGGGGCACAAGAAAAAGTGCTCAGGAAAGATGTAAACGTGGGCAAGCTTCACTGGGAGCCTCAATCCCAAATTGGGAATATTGGAGAAGAAAATAGGATGAAAGGATTTGGGATTGGACGCGGCGCCTACTTCTCTTCAGCATCCGTGTACTACAGAGCGATGCTCATCCTCGTTGCTGCGATCGTCGTCGCGGTTCCCTGCTTCGCCCAAACGGCGAAGGGCAATAACTGGACGGCCTACAGCACCCCGGCGAAAGACTCTGATGCCGCAGCGGCATCGAAAGCCACGAAAGTTGCCCAGCCGCCCCGATTTGGTGCCGTCCTTCTGGGCGGCCATGGAGATGTAGATGAAGCCACGAACTTCCTCTGCGAGCACTCCGGAGGAGGCGACCTCGTAGTGATCAGCGCCTACGGCGCCGACGAGTACAACTCGGATTTTCACGCCGCCTGTCCGCAAAATTCAGTCACTACCCTGGTGATCACTTCAGCCGAAGCTGCCAACGATCCCTATGTCGCGGACAAAATTCGCAACGCGCATGCAATTTTTCTTTCCGGCGGCGACCAGTCGCATTACGTGAACTACTGGACCGGCCAGGCAGTCCAAAAAGAAATCAACGCCGACGTGGCCCGCGGCGTCCCCCTCGGCGGCATCAGCGCCGGACTTGCGGTACAAGGGCAATTCGTTTTTACGGCGATGCTCGATACGGTGAAGAGTCCGGAAGCGTTGGCGAATCCCTATGACCCTCATGTGACGTTAGTTCGCGATTTCCTGTCGATACCGGTGCTGAAAGGTGTGATTACCGACAGCCACTTTTCGCAGCGCGAACGCATGGGCCGCTCGCTCGCCTTTCTGGCGCTCATCGTGCAAGACGGCTGGGCGCAGGAAGCGCACGGAATCGGCGTTGACGAAACAACCGCCGTCCTGGTGGAAGCTGACGGTCACGCCAAAGTAGTAGGAAAAAACTCAGCGTACTTCATGACGCTGGATCATCGCCCGGAAGTCTGCGCAGAGGGAAAACCTCTCACGCTGCGTCATGTAAAAGTTTTGAAGTTGAGCGCCGGCGACAAGTTCGATCTGAAAACATGGACGGCCACGGGCGGCAGCGCGTTCGAGGTAAACGTGGTGGACGGCAAATTAACGCGGAGTGACCAGCCAAGTGACAGCCATGAATAGCGAAACCAGCGCCGCCTCAATTCATATCGACAATCGGCGAGCCGCCGCATGACAATTACACGTGGCCTCCATCACAATCCGCGCCGATCGTCCCCCATTCCTCCACCTAACACGCCGCGAATTCCCGATCATTATCTGGGCAATTTTAATCGCCAAATTGCTGAATTAAGATCCGATGTAAGTTACAGAAAACAAAGATCGACGAAACACTCAAATCGCCAAAAATGTCAGGAATGCAACGCACTATTTCCGCGACGAATTTGTGTGAGATCTCCTTCAGGAATTGAGCCGACGTGGACCGCTGACAAATGGATTGCCGCGCTCGTAAAATCGGAGAAGCCTGTCAGCCGCCACCCGGATTCCGATGCGTACGCTGACGCCAATTTCTCCGGTAGTCTTCGCCGCGGTGCCCAGCCACAGCGGGCCTTTGGCGCACAAGTCCACCCCGTCCAAGCTTCGAGTAATGCGCAGCGCCGCGGCGAGCCGACCGGGTCCGCGCGAAAGTTCAGTCAAACGCGCCGTCGATTTTTTACCCTTAACGTCACTCGATCTTTCGTCTCGAACTCTTCTCGATGGCTTGACGGCGCGATGGAGTTGCATCCACTCGATCCCTTCCAGCGGCTCCAGCCCGCGCAAAAGAATCCCTTCGCCTATTCCTTCGCCCTGCCCGGAAACATTCAGCATGAAATGATTGCCATAAATAAAATAAACGTACGCGTGTCCACGCTCCAGAAAAAGCGCCCGGTTACGCGGCGTCACTCCGCGAAACGCGTGGCAAGCCGCGTCGCCAACGAGGTACGCCTCAGTTTCGACAATGCGACCGCTGAGCCGCACATGCGGCAAGTCATGCACCAGCGTTTTGCCGATCAGGAATCGCGCCAGTTCGACGGTATCGACCGGCAGTTCGCTGCGGCGAAGGCGCCGAATCCGAATTTTAGTGCGCGCGAGCGTCATGCAGTTCGTTCTATCATACGGACTGTTTGCGCGCGGCTCACATTATTTCCGGAAGCCGCCGGTGAAATAGATGAACGACAAAATATCGGATAAAGAGCAGGCTTGGCCGGCGCTCCCGTTTGCGGAGTGGAAAGACACTTGCGCCACGCTGCACATGTGGACTCAGATCGTCGGAAAGGTCCGGCTCGCGCAAAGTCCTCTAATCAACCACTGGTGGGAAGTTCCGCTCTACGTTTCCGCGCGAGGGCTAACTACGTCGTCCATTTTCCGCCCCGGAGGAAATTTTGAGATTAGTTTCGATTTTATCGATCACCGGCTCGATATCAGGACCAACCTCGGCGAGTCGAGAACGATTTCGCTGTATCACCGCACGGTGGCCGGGTTTTATCGCGAGTTCATGGAGATGCTGCGCTCGCTGCGTATCGACGTAAAAATCTGGCCGATGCCGGTGGAGATACCGAATCCTATCCGCTTCGACCACGATGTTACCCACGCCCGCTACGATCCCGCTTACGCCAACCGCTTTTGGCGGATTTTGGTGACGCTCGACTCAATATTCAAAGAGTTTCGCGGGAAATTCATCGGCAAGGCCAGTCCGGTGCATTTTTTCTGGGGAAGCTTCGATATGGCAGCCTCCCGCTTTTCCGGCAGGCGAGCGCCGGAGCGTCCCGACGCGGACGAAATTACCAAGGAAGCGTATTCCCACGAAGTGAGCAGCGTGGGATGGTGGCCGGGCGGCGGCGATGTGACCAGCCCGATGTTCTATAGCTACGTCTCGCCGGAACCACCCGGATTTCGCGAAAGCGCTGTCCGGCCCCAAAAGGCGTACTTCGACACAAAACTAGGCGAATTTCTGCTCTCTTATGACGATGTCCGGGCGGCCAGTGACCCGCGAGCGGCGCTGCTCGATTTTTGCCAAAGCACCTACGAAGCCGCCGCCATAAATGCCAAATGGGACCGCGAATCGCTTGAGAGGAAACCCACCTAAATCGGGATTTGTCTTCCGCCGTACGTCTTGCGATTGTCACCAAAATGGTACTAGATACTCTTTCCTTACACGTTTCGCGCTAGACCTGGATGTTAGCGCGGCTGCTCTCTTATGATTCAAACAGCAGCGCCATGGACCAGCCAGTCAATACAGGTAGAGGTGTCTCCGGTGCAGGTTCGCCTGCAGCGCGCGACTCCCGCCGCCCAGGCGGAAGCAACGATACTGTCCTGCTTAGCGATGTCCCTGAGAATAATTTCGCGGAAACCATCGTCGCGCCTGTAACTCCGTTTCAAATTGCAAATCTTAGTTCCACTGCTCTCGCTGCGCTCAGCGAACGTTACGAGATTTTGGGCGAAGCGGGACATGGCAGCATGGGCAACGTTTACAAAGCGCGAGATCGAGAAACTGGAGAGACCGTCGCGCTGAAATTGTTGAAACCGGAAATCGCTTCGGATCAGGCGATGATGGAGCGGTTTAAAAACGAGCTTCTCTTTGCACGCAAGATCACGCACAAAAATGTTTGCCGCATGCATGAGTTCAATCGCGTCGGCGGTGTCGCGTACACCTCCATGGAATTCGTGGAAGGCGAAAGCCTGCGGTCGGTGCTCAACCGATTTGGCGGGCTACCCCAGCGCAAGGCCGTGAATTTGGCTTTGCAAATTTGTTCGGGGTTGAAGGAAGCGCATGCGCAAGGAATCGTCCACCGGGATTTAAAGCCCGAAAACATCATGGTGGACGCGAACGGGAACGTGAAGATCATGGATTTCGGCATCGCGCGTTCGATGGAAGCGGTTACGCGCTTGACGGGATCAATGGTCGGCACACCGCAGTACATGGCTCCCGAGCAAGTTGGAGGGAAATCAGTCGATTACCGCACGGACATTTATTCGCTCGGACTAATTTTATACGAAATGTTTACGGGCGCTCCGGCGTTCCAAGCCGACAATCCGGTCGCAGTTGCGCTAAAGCAGATGCAGGAAGAGGCAGTTCCTCCACATGAGATCGATCCGGCAATCCCGGCTTACATTGAACGCACGATTTTGAAATGCCTTTTGAAGAATCCGGCAAATCGCTTCCAATCGATCGGCCAATTGGAAAACGCTCTGAATGGATCGGAGCCACAGAATCCAGCTAGCGCGGCGGCGCCCGTTCGAGCGGCAAACGCGCAACGAGTTGTAAGCACGCCTGCAATGGCGCGCATCGCGTCGTCTTCCTTGCCGCCGGCGGCAACCCAACGTAGAGGAGTTTCGCCGATTGTTTGGGTCCTGCTTGGTGCAGTAATGGTCTTAGGTGCGCTGGCAGTTTTGAACGGCATCGCCAAGCGAAAGGCCGCCGCTGAAATGATCCAGCCACCGGCTGCGCTTCCGGCGCCAGTCCCGCCGGACTTTGCTTACGTAAGCTCGCCGCCGAAAAGTTCCGTGGCTGTTGCAAGCGTAAAACCAGCAGACGGAGAACCTTCAAAGGCTACGGCAACTCCCGACGCAGGCAGCGAACGTACAGTTGCGCCTTACACGAATTTCAAACCCAAAGTTGCGAAGAACAATGCGACACCGGAGCCAAGGTCGGAGCGACAACCACCGGAAGTTTTCCCGCGTATGGAAACTGGTCCTGTCAAAAAACATCCAAGACCATCTCCCGATCAGGCCGCGGCAACGCTTCGCGCGGACGCGGCCGCACAAAGCGCTGGAAAGAAGCCGGTGACGAAGAAATCCGCTCAACCTATCGCTGCAACTTCAACTCCGCCGACCCCGGCTTTAACGTCAGGTACGACGGGGGCCTCGTACTTATTGATTGGGCATTACATTCGCGAAGACCGGGCAAAAGATGCGGCCAAGACTATTGATGGGCTCGGAATGCCCACGGGCGTGATTCCGAAGCACGGCCTTGCGGGTGACTACTACGTGGTTTACAGCGGACCGTTTCCAAACGAACAAATTGCGAGCGCGATGAAAAAACTCCACGAGCAAGGTTTTTATGTGCGATCAATGCCCGTTACGGCGGGAAATAAGAACGCAAAACAATGACGCCGGTAAGCCTACAGGAGTCAGCGATGATGCAGGTCGCATTCGGAGCACGCAGCGATACGGGGCGAGCTCGCGAAAATAACGAAGATAGTTTCGCGTTGGCTCCCGAGCTGAATCTTTTCGTGCTCTCGGATGGAATGGGCGGCCTCGCAGCAGGTGAAGTAGCCAGCAAGCTGTCCAGTGAAACCGTTATCGGTCATTGCCGCGAAGCCGCAGTAAATCCTTCGCTGCCCTTAATCGGGGAACATCTGGATGGGCTTTCGACGAGTTCGAACAGATTAGCCAGCGCGATACGCACCGCAAACCGCGTGGTGTACGCGGCCGCACAAGACAATGAAAAGAAACGCGGCATGGGCGCAACGGTTGTCGCTGTGTGGTTCGTGGACGAAGTTCGTGTGAGCATCGCGCACGTTGGTGACAGCCGCATTTACCGGCTGCGTGGCGCTGATTTCGTGCAGCTCACCGAAGACCATTCGTTCGTAGCCGAACAGGTCCGGCGCGGGATGATGACCCAGCACGAAGCCGAAAATAGCAACATGCAAAGCGTGCTCCTGCGCGCTCTTGGTGTCGAGCCGGAAGTTCAGGTCGACGTGACTGAAAAAGATTTGTTGGAAGGCGACGCTTTGCTGCTCTGCTCCGACGGCCTAACGCGAGAGCTTTCGAACGCGCAAATTTCAGCAACGTTGGTAGAAATCGAAGATCCTCAAGAGGCGGCGGACCGGCTGATCGAGTTGGCAAATGAGGCCGGCGGCGGAGACAACGTTACGGCGGTGGTTCTCCGGTATGCGGCGAAACCGGTAGGCACGTTCAAACGAATTGGGAAATGGCTTAAGGGGTCCGAAAATCGGTGACTGCGCAGCACCCGAAAGCGGGTGCGCGACGATTGAAAATCAGGAGGGCGTTACAATGTCAAAATTAGTTCTGAAATTCGAGAGTTCGGTGCTGAAAGAAGTCGCGGTGGGAACCAAGGAAGTGAGCATCGGCCGCTCGCCGGAGTGCGGAATCGTGATCGACAATCCGGCAGTGTCGAATTATCACGCGCGCGTGTTCAGCGAAGAAGGCCGTATGATGCTGGAGGATTTTGGAAGCTTGAATGGAACGTTTGTCAACGGGCAGCGCGTGAAAATGGTAACGCTAAAGCCGGGCGACTCTGTCGCCATCGGCAAACACACCATCGTTGTCACGGATTCGAGTGAGATTAGAGGGACTGCTCCGGGCGGTTCGAACGGCAACGCCTGGCCCACGGTTCCGAAAATTAACGAAACAGTGATGCTGGACACGAAAGAGCGTCGCGAGTTTTTGCGTCAGGTAGCGGCAGTAGGAGAAAGCGCGCAAGTAGCGCCTGGCCGAATGAAATTGCCGACGCTGCTGGTACGCAAAGGCAAGACCGATTTGAAAGAGTACACGCTCAGCGACAAATTAACCGTCATCGGCAAATCCGCCATGGCGACTATCAAACTGAAAGGCTGGTTCGCCCCTAAAGTTGCCGCGCAAATTACGCGCCGCGAAGACAATTCGTTTTACATTGGCAAGGCTGAGAAGATTCCGACCGTGAACGGCGTTTCGATTGCCCAACCGACCAAGTTGTCGTCAGGCGACGTGGTTGAGATCGCTGGCATCGAGCTGGAATTTGTCTTTCGCGACTGACGCGAATCCAAAACCGCTCTTCCCACTTCGGGACTGACGTACCGCGACCATTGGTTAGCCTCGGCTGGTACCACGGTTCTATAGGCAACATCTCTCCCGCCCGGTAGATTTACGCTGTTAACGGCCCTGACTGATCGAGACTTGGGAGGTCAACCCATGGCCACAGCTACACTTATCGCGCCTGGACCGGCGTTTTCGTCAGAGCCCAAATCGGGTCGCAATTCGCGACGGCGCGAGCGGCTGAAGATATCGTTGCCCCTGGAAGTCCGGCCATTCGACGCCCGATTCGCCGAGATTGCGGACGTCGGTGAAGTGCTGGATTTTACACGCGACGGTCTCTACTTCGCGACTTGTATGCCCCATTATTTCAAGGGGATGCGCCTTCTTGTGACATTTCCGTTCGGCGAGAAGATTTCGGCGCACAAAAAGTTTTTGGGATCGATCGTTCGAATGGAAAACCGGCCCGATGGAACCTTGGGAATTGCTGTGCGATTTCTGCTTTAGGTTGGCTTAACGTTTCCGTTTAGACATCGCGCCGGGGATAGAGCTTGTTAGACCGCCCCACCGCAGTGACAATGTTAATTAGCAGCTTGGCGATCGGCGCTTAGGAAGGAAGTTCCGTCGATCTGTCGCCGGACGCGTGAATCTAAGGATACGGTGATGCATAGTTTAAGTGACAAAAAGAAAGGTCATGGGGCTTCCTCGCCCACGGTTCAAGAAGCCGAACGGCGAATCGCTGAGCGCCACATGTTTACGGCCGGCGCGGAAGTGGTCGAGCTGAAATCCGGAGCGCGCTTCTCGACGCGCACAACCGACCTCGGACCCGGCGGCTGCTTTGTTGACACTACGGTTCCCTTCCCAATTGGGTCGAATGTACGCATTACCCTGAACAAGGGCACGAAAGAATTTGCGACACCCGGCACCGTCGTTTATTCGCAGCATGGATTGGGTATGGGCATCGCTTTCACCGAGCTGGATGCTGAAAAGCGCTTGGAACTAGCGGACTGGATTGCCGGCGTTACCGGCGAACGTCCGGCGGTGCATGAAGAGGCGCGAGCGCCGAAGGATACAAATCCCAGCAAGGGACGCGAATTTGTTGCGCTGGTGCGGCTGGTTCGACTAATGATTGGAAAAGGTATCTTGACCGAAGCAGAAGGCACTTCCGTGTTGCACGATCCCGTTCTCTAGAGAGCCCCAGACGCAAAATCCGGCTCGGCAATCTCGGGCGAGGCGCTTCAAATGTTCATTTCGGGATTTTTCAGCGATTCTTGCCGATTCAGGAAAGAAATGCCTGGTTCACGTCAGATTTACACGCCATTAGTATAATAAGCTGTTTATTTACTTCGTAACCCTAGTCCAGGCGATGGCAATTGGAGTGCAGCCCATGACTGGGGGTACCAATGGGAGAACGAAGAAAAGCAAGGCGATACGAGCTCTACCTTCCGGTACAAGTCTGTCTCCCACGCCAGCGACCGGTTGAATTTTACACTGGTCAACTCCGCGACGTCTCACGTTCAGGTATCTTCTTCCACTCTCATATACCGCTCGATCAGGGAGCCGCCCTGGAGCTAACTTTTTCGTTGCCGGCGGAGAGAGACCGCGGCACCTCGGTGTTGGTGCGTGCCAGCGCGAAGGCGCTGCGCGTGTCGGAGTTGCCCGGCGATGGCGTGCCGGTTTACGGAGTAGCAGCGACAATTGACCGGATCGATTTTGTGCGGCCTGTCGTTTCAAGCGCAGCATAGCTATCGAGCAACCGATCTAATGAAATTGATTCCTGGAAGCAAAGGGCGCGGTTCTTCGGAGCCGCGCCTTTTGTTTTGGATCCGCACTGGCGTTCGTAAACCTCAGGTCACGTGAGGTCTGCGGTGCGGTTACAATAGAAATATCGCCATCATAAGAATTTCATGCCGAGACGAAGCGAAGTGCAGCGAGTGTTTGAGTTGGAGCGCGAAACCCTTTGCGCGCTTTGCATACGCGGAAGCATCAATGCGCGCGAAACCACGGTAATGCGCGATCTGTCCAGTCATATCTGGCAGGATGCCGAGCATCGCGTGGTATTCGAAGCGATTCAAAGACTCAGCAGCAGCGACCCGAAACTTTTGCGGGAACAGCTCCCGGCGCAAGCTACGCGCATGGGGTTTCCGGATGTGAGCTGGGACAATTACTTCGCGCCACAGCCGGTAGCGAGACTCGATTTCGGTTTGCTGGTGCGTGAGTTACTCGCTGCGCCGAAAGAAAAGAAATCTTAAATAAAACAATACTAATCTGAAACTCCCTGTCTCGGTTGGTGCTACGAATCGCTTGTTTGCCGCTTGCGCCGAATGCGCGGGAGTGAAATTCAAGCGATACAGGAAAATGTTCGGCCACGTAGTTCCAGTCGTGGCCGCCGGGATATAGATGGAATTCATTGGCGATATGTCGAGAGTCGAGCAGATCGTGGAATGATTTCGCGCCGGCGTCGAATCCGTAGTCGTCTTCCGTGCCGCAATCGAAGTATATTTTAAGTCCAGCGGGACGTGCGCCATTCCGCACGATGGTGAAGGGATTATTTTCCTTCCAGTAGGCCGCATCGGGCGGCGAGCCGAAGGCGCTGCCGAGAATGCGATTGAGTATGGCCCCTTGATAGTCCGAGGCGCTAACGGTCGGAAGAGTCGCCAACAGCGCCGCGCTATGCGCGCTCACCGAACCAAATAATTGCGGGTAGCGAAACGCGAATCGAAACGCGCCGTAGCCTCCCATGGAAACTCCACTGACGCCGCGATGTTCGCGATCGGCGTGGACGCGATACTGCTTCTCGATGTAGGGAATGAATTCGTGGATGAAGAAATCTTCGTAGCGCACTTTTCCGTCGCGCGAGTTGATATAGAAACTTCGGCCGGCATCCGGTGTGACGATTAGAAATTCGGCGATTTGTTTTTGCGACCACAGATCGTTTATTAAATCCATCCCGCCCGAATTAATCAGAATTTCCGAATTGGAGCCCAGGCCGTGAAGGAAGTACAGAACCGGATAATTTTGCTTACTGGAATCGTATCCTGGCGGAAGGATGACGCAATATTGAACGGGGTGACCGAGGATTTTGCTGGGCATCGAGCGGCATTCGCCGCGTCCGAGCGCAGCAGCATGCGTTGTCGAAGGGATCGGGCACCACCCTGACAATAGAATTAAAAAAGACCACAAAGTGACACTAAGCCTGGAAACTATTCCGTGATGGTGCGCACGTGATGTGTGCGCGCAGCTATTCATACCGCAGAGCCTCGACCGGATTTAGTTTCGCGGCGCGCGACGCAGGATAAATTCCGGCCGCGAGACTTACGACGATGGAGAACACGATGGCGCCAGCCACCATCCACCACGGCACGGAAGATAAATCGATCGGGGGGAGATCGCGTTTGTGCAAATACACATTGGTTCCGAATGTAAGCGCGCTGCCAATCAGCCAGCCAAGGGCTACACCGAAGATACCGCCGAGAAGTCCCATCACGCCGGCTTCGGCGAAAAACAGCCGCCGAATATCGCGGTCTGCGGCGCCGAGAGCTTTTAGAATGCCAATTTCGCGCCGGCGCTCGAGTATGGCCATGACAAGAGTGTTGACGATGCCGAGCGAGGCCACAGCCAGCGCCAGGCTGCCGAAAATTCCCAAGAATAAATCGAAGACGGCAAAAACCAGGCGCAAGTTTTTTGTCGCGTCGAGCAGCGAGAAGGTGCCATAGCCCATTTGCTGGATCGCATCTTCTACGTTTTTTACCAGCGACGGACTTTTCACACGCACGGTGAGGCTGTCGTATGTTTGTTTGGAGCTGGAGCGCCGCAAGAGCCCGCGCAGGTCATTGGCTTGGGCGACGCGCAGAATTTCGGCGACTTGCATCGGAATCAAGAGGCGACCGCGCCCAAACGAGCCCACGCTTGTGGCGGGTTCAGTCTCCACAATGCCGATGATATGGAAAGTTTTTTCGCGTGGAACAATCGAAAATCCGGGCGACTGACCCGTAATGTCGTCAGAAGAGTCCGCGCCTGATCTGCCGGCAGCACCTTCATTCATACTCGGCTCCGCGGGCAACGGCTGGCGCTCCGCGTAACGAAGCACGAGATTTTTCCCAATCAACGAATCGGGCTGACTGGAAAGATCTTTCGCGAATTCGATCTGAAGGATCGCTTCGTCGGCATCCGGGCCGGAAAAGAAATTCCCTTTCATGCCATCGAAGGCGCCTTCGGTTTTGGCAGAGGGCGGAATTCCAGCGACGGTGGTGGAGTACGGCTTGCCTTCAAACTGGATTTCGGTGGGAAAACGAATCTCGGGATAAACCTCAACAACATTTGGGAGGGCGGCGATTTTCTGGCGCGCCTCGGCGTCGAGGATCTTCGCCGATTCACGGGGTGCCGTTTCGGACTGCGCGGGGCGTCCAAAACCTCGCTGATTCGTGCGCGAACTTACAAAGACAGCATCGAACAAGCCGGACTTCGATAGCTTTTTATTCGCGAGTTCCTGCAGCCCGACTCCGAGCGACAGCATCGCAACAAGCGATGCGACGCCTACAGCGATGCCGAGGGTGGTGAGCGAATTCCTAAGCAGCGCTTCGCGCAAGTTGCGCGCCGCTAACTCGGTGAGGTCGCGCGTCTTCATATTTTGTTTCCGTCGCTGAGCAGTTTTCCGTCTCCCATAGTGACGATGCGATGGGCATAGCGCGCCGCACGATCGCGATCGTGCGTGACCATCACTATCGTCATCCCGAGCGATTCATTAATTTCCTGCAAGAGATGAAGGATAGCGTCGCCTGTAGCGCTGTCAAGATTTCCAGTGGGCTCGTCGGCCAGAAGAATTGTCGGGCGATTCACGAGAGCGCGGGCCAGCGCGGCGCGCTGCTGCTCCCCGCCGGACAACTCGCTGGGACGATGCGTCAAGCGAGCGGACAGGCGCACGCGTTCAACAGCTTCGCGCACGCGGCTCGGGCGTTCGTCGCGATCCACCTCCGCCAGACGCAGAGGGAGTTCCACATTTTCTTCGAGCGTCATGCGCGGAAGGAGATTGAACGCCTGAAAGACCATGCCGACGGTGTGGTTGCGATGCTGCGCGAGGTCTTCGGAGCTCATTTCGGCGAGATTGCGACCGTGGGCAAAGATCGCGCCGGAGGTTGGGCGGTCGAGTCCCGCCATCAAATTCAGCAGAGTGGATTTTCCGGAGCCGGAACTTCCGAGAAGCGCTACAAATTCCTTCGGGCGAATGGACACGGTAACGTCATCGACCGCGTGCACGAGCGCATCGCCCATTTGATAACTTCTGGAGACTCGGTCGGTTCGAATTGCAACTTCATTGATTGATTCCGTCATTTTCCCCACAACATTATTAGTACGGATGGCCGCACAGATTAGTTACTTCAATCTTGTTCTCAGAACACGCAGGCGGGTTATAGATTCAGATGGCCGTATCGCTCCGTCGAGATGGATTCTGCGTTCTGCAATATTTTTGCCGGCGTCGCGCCGCGAGGATCGCTCCAGCGCCCCGGTATTTTTAGATTGCAATTGGGGCAGTGGCCATCTTTCAGGCGGTTTTGCTGCACGTTGTGCCAAGCGCGGCGAATAAGCAGCGCCTTGCACGAAGGGCAAAATGTGCTTGCCGCATCGGTATGAATGTTTCCCTCATAAACGTAGTGCAAACCGGCTTCCAGCGCGATGGCGCGCGCGCGGTGCAGTGTTTCCGGGGGCGTTCGCGGCTTGTCCTGTAACTTAAAATCCGGGTGGAAAGCTGTGAAGTGCAACGGCACATCCGGCCCCAGGTTTTCGAAGATCCAGTCAGCCAGCCGGCGAAATTCTTCAGCGTCATCATTCAGTGTAGGGATGATTAAATTCGTTACCTCGAACCAAACGTTTGTCTCATTTTTCAACCACTTAAGCGTGTCGAGGACAGGCTGCAGGTGCGTCAAAGTGATGCGTCCATAGAAATTTTCCGTGAACGCCTTCAAGTCCACATTGGCTGCGTCAACGTGATCGTAAATATCGTGAAACGCGTCGTAGGTGATGTAGCCGTTCGTCACCATGACGGTGTTTAGGCCGTGCTGTTTGGCAGCGTGGCAAATATCGATGACGTATTCGCCCCAAATAGTCGGCTCGTTATAAGTGAACGCGATGGATGGACAATTATTTCGAATAGTAAGGAGCGCAACATCTTCCGGCGAAACGTGCGTCGAATGCACCTGGTCTGAACGCGACTTCGAAATGTCCCAATTCTGGCAAAAGAAGCAGCCCATGTTGCAGCCGGCCGTCCCCATGGAAAACACGCGCGTTCCAGGCAGAAAGTGATTGAGCGGCTTTTTCTCGATGGGATCGATTTGGATCGCGGCGGGCGAAGCGTAACCGAGACTATACAGTTTGCCGCCCTCGTTCACGCGTATGAAACAGAACCCCGCCTGCCCATCACCGATATGGCAGTGCCGCGGACAAAGATAGCAATGTGCTTTGTTGTTAGGCTCGGGTTCCCACCAGCGCGCGGCGTGAAGTGAGGCCGTTTTTTGAAGGATTTTTAGATCTTCCATGGCATCGCGTCGACTAAGGCGGCGCTAATGTTTATTATACGCCACAAGCGCGGTTCGCGAATTGAGGGTAAAACGTCTCAGAACAGGGATAATGGGAACATGCCCGTGTGGCCACCTCGCTTCGCACAGCGAATAATTTTGATAGGCATGGCCATCAGCACGACATTGCTGGTCTTGTCGAGAGCCTTTGCGCAAACTCCCCCACCGATTGTGGAATACAAGGAAGTGGTTCCGATCACCTCGGGCCAGATCCGCGACGGAAAAACTTGCATTAATTTTAATCCAGTGATGACCGCCGGAGATTTCTTCGATGGTTTACAGCGGCATGAAACCGCATCGGGCGACGAGTTCCTGAAGAATTCGCAGATAGTTAGAACTTTCCCCGGCCAGATTACAGTACAGATTCAGACATCCATTACCGTTTGCGACGCCGATATTTACACAGCCGCTGCGGTTCCCTCTTTTTTCAACGGACTTCAGTTCAAAGCACAATGGAAACGAGGGTTGGCGATGCGCACCGTTTCGCAGATTGCGGTGCAACGCGTGATGTTTGCGTCCGAAGATGGCAATAACCGGCTGATGTTTCTTCTGAAAATTCACGATCGCGACGTGCCGTTGACGGATCACCTGATCATTTCCGTGCTGTCGCCGCAGGGGAAACTGCTATCACGCATGTCCGGAAAACTTTAAGTTGCGGAAAGGGCAAGATGCCGGGCTAAAGGCCCCGGCGCTACATTGAAATCTTAGAATCTTGCGCTCCGTTGGGCGGCTTCGAAAATGAAGCGGTTTAGGACTTCTGAGCGGCGCGGCGAATGGCCACCCATTCGAGAAAACGTTCCATGCGGGCGCGCTCTCGCCACATGAGGCCGAAGAATTTGCGCGCGTCGAGGTCGGCACCTTCTTTGCCGAAGAATGTTTCCATTCGCCAGCGAATGTAGGGCGAGGCCCATGGCCGCAACCGATATCCCTTCGAGATGATCCAGTAATAGTGCAGGGCGTTCAGCATCGCGCGCAACCCACCGCCGAAGACCAGTGGCAATGCGATGGTAGAATTAAGGCGTTCGCAAAAGGATTGCGATGACCGCGGAAGACCACTACTACGCTGGAATTGATTTCTTTGGCGAAGGCAAACTTGAACCCGCGATTGAGGAATACAACCGGGCGCTGGAGCTCGATCCAAAGTTGATCGACGCGCTTCATGGCCTGGCGCAAGCGTATCACGCCAAGGAAGATTTTAATCGCACGATTGAAGCCGCTCGACGAATTCTGGTTCTGGAATCCGAAGATATCCTTGCGTGGACCACTATTTCGCGCGCTTACCAACGGCTGGGCATGATTCCCGAAGCGGAAGAAGCGGGCAACAAGGCGCGAATTCTAGGTTGGAAGCAGCAGTTGCGGGATCAGAAGACGAAAACGCAGTAGCCCGCACACCTTGGCTAAAACAAAAGAGGCCGCGTCACGATGTGACGGCGGCCCCTTTTTATTATTTGTGATACCAAGTTTACAGCGCGGCGCAGACCGACTTGACCTCCGTGTAATTCTTGAGGACTTCATGGCCCATCTCGCGGCCCCAGCCGGACTGCTTGTAGCCGCCGAATGGGAGGGACGCGTCGAACACGTTGTAGCAATTGATCCACACGGTTCCGGCGCGGAGTTTGGACGCGAGCGCATGAGCCTTCTTGATGTCGCGTGTCCAGATTCCCGCGGCCAGGCCGTACTCCGTATTATTGGCCTTGGCGGCAATTTCGTTGATGTCGCTGAACGGAATCGCCGTAAGCACCGGCCCGAAAATTTCTTCCTGCACCACTTTCATCGTGTCGGTCGTGTTGATCAGCACGGTAGGTTGCACGAAGTAACCTCGATTACCTGACCGCGAGCCGCCGGTGACCGCTTTGGCGCCTTCCTGTTTGCCGGATTCCAAGTAGCCGCAGACTTTATTGAATTGCTCTTCGGAGACCAGCGGACCCATGTCGACGTCAGGATCAAATCCCTGACCGATACGGATTTTGCTGGCGTTCTGCGCTACGCCATCGACGACCTTGTCGAAGATTTTCTTGTCGATGAAGAGTCGCGAACCCGCGCAGCATGTCTGTCCCTGGTTGAAGAAGATTGCGCTGGCGGCGCCGGGAATAGCGGCGTCGATATCGGCGTCGTCCAGGATGATGTTGGGAGATTTGCCGCCCAGTTCGAGCGAAACTTTCTTCAAGTTGCCCGCAGCGGCGTGAATGATGAGCTTGCCGACTTCGGTAGATCCGGTGAAGGCGATCTTGTCCACGTCCGGATGCGCGGCCAAAGCAGCGCCGGCTGTCTCGCCGAAACCGGGGACGATATTTACGACTCCTTCCGGGAATCCCGCTTCCATGATGAGTTCGCCCAAGCGCAGAGCGGTGAGTGGTGTTTGCTCCGCGGGCTTCAGGATAACGGTACAGCCAACGGAAAGAGCCGGAGCGAGTTTCCATGCGGCCATGAGCAGCGGAAAATTCCACGGAATGATTTGTCCCGCGACGCCGACGGGCTCGCGCACGGTGTAAGCATGGAATTTTCCCTGTTTCGCCAGACCCAGCGAAATCGTGTTACCTTCAATTTTCGTAGCCCATCCTGCGTAGTAACGGAAATGATCGACGGCGAGTGGAACATCGGCAGCGCGCGCAACCTTGAGCGGTTTGCCGTTATCCAGCGATTCGAGTTGCGCAAATTCTTCGGTGTGCTTTTCGAGCAGGTCGGCGAGCTTCCAAAGTAAACGTCCGCGCTCGGAAGGAGAAATTTTCGACCACAGACCAGTCTCGAAAGCGGCGCGGGCCGCTTTGACTGCCCGGTCGATGTCTTCTTTGTCGCCTGCGGCAACATTGGCGAGGACTTCGCCGGTGGCAGGATTGTATGTCGCAAAAGTTTTTCCGGAGGCTGCATCCACCCACTTGCCATTGATTAGAAGCTTGCCTGTCTTGGATACGAAACCGGTAACGCTGCTATCGGGTTGAACTACTGCTGTCGCCATGTGATTTCCTCCACTGAATTGAAATAGGAATTTTGAAGCTTAAAATTTGCGCGGAACTGAGCTGGTATCCCGGCATAACTCGCAACGTAAGCGCACCTGCGCACGAACGCGCCGTATCTACAATCGGGCTGACGGCTTGATTAAAGTTACTCCCGCGCCACCCAAAATTCAAGGGCGCGTGTTCGTATCGTCTGATAACACTGTTCGACGTTAGGACGAGATGCGCCGGACCCATATGCGTTCGGTGGCGGGTTTGCCTAAGTGGACGCGAGCGGCGCGATGCGCGATGGATACCGCCATCGTTTCGTCGTATTCGCGCTGATGGACGCGCAGGTGGGTGCCGGGACGAAGCTGAAGGCCTTCCATGAACTCGAGAAATTTGGGATCCTTCTCGAAAACGCGCAAGACTTCGTAAGAGCGGGCAACTTCCGCATCCGACAAGCGCACCGCGCCGAATTTTTTGCGCAGTTTCGACATGCCACCGAATAGCGGCACGCCATGCGGGCAGCGAACGTCGCGGCCAAAGCGTTTCAACAAAAGCTCGGCCACCTCCGGCGAAATGCCATGTTCGAGCCGCTCGGCTTCTTCGTGCGCGCGCGACCAATTGATGCCGATCACCTCGGTGAGAAGTTTTTCAGCGAGCCGGTGGCGAAGCACAAGATGCTGCGCGATTCCTTTCCCTTTTTCGGACAGCGCGATGCGGCCGCCGCGCATCACACGCAAGTAGCCCGTGCGCGTCATGCGTTTCAAAGCGGCCGTGACCGCGGGCGGCGTTACACCGAGGTCTTCCGCTAAACGCGCGCTGATGGGAACCTGTTCTTCCTGCACGATTTCCCAGATAGCCTTTAGATAATCTTCCTGGGAGACGCTGGTTTTTTCGCGGCGCAAAATGCCTCGCAAAGTACCGCCGGCTTGCCCTGACGAGGGAAGGGCATCTTGCCGGCTCTTTCTGTCCTAACGTACCATCCAAATATGCTGGCGGGGCGCCCATCCCTCGTCAGGGCAAGCAGGCGCTACGGACTCTTGCTATCCGTCCGCGAGCCGGTATCAGCGTCGTCTTTCGATTGAGACCGGCGCAAGCGGGCGGCCAATTCCTTCACGTTACCTTCGATATCATCGCAAATGCTGCGGTGTAGTTCTATAGCCTCGCCAAACGGATCGCCGATCCGCCAGTCCTCAAAATTCTTGCCGGCAAAAAGGGAGCCGCCGGGAATTCCCGACATGTTTACGATCAGGTCTGGAGTCTTCAGCGTATGGGTGTGCAGGCCTTTTGAAAATTGTCCTCCGAAGGAGATGCCGCGCTCGCGCAGGACGCGTTGCGTAGTGTTGTCAATGAATCCGAGCGGATGCACGCCGGCGCTTTCGGGCGCGATGACGTCGGAAGCGTCGTGGCGCGCAATCGCTTCCGCCATTTGGCTGCGCACGCAATTTCCCATGCACACGAAAAGAACTTTTACCGGTTCGGGCATGGGCGTCCGCTAGGTAGCGTCGTTTGCAATGCTCAGGAAATATTCATGAATGGAAGGATCGCCGCTGAGTTCTGGATGGAACGTAGCAGCCAGAATTTTCCCTTGCCGCACCAGAACCGGATGGCCGGCATCTTCAGCCAGCACCTGCACGCCTTTGCCCACCGATTCGATAATCGGCGCGCGAATGAAAACCATTTCCATAGGCTCGGACCGAAGTTTGGTCTGGCCCAGATGGACGTCGCTGGCGAGTTGGCGTCCATAACCATTGCGCAGAACTGACACATCCAGCAGCGCCAGCGATTCCTGCGCCGGCCCGTGAACTTCGCGCGCCAGAAGAATCGTTCCAGCGCAGGTTCCGAAAAACGCGCCCCCGTCCGAGGCAAATTGTTTCAGCGAGTCAAACAGCCCTTCCTCCGTCATCACTTTCAGGTGCGTGGTGCTCTCGCCGCCCGGTAGAATCACCCCGGAAACGTCCTTCAAATCTTCCGGGCGGCGGACGTAGGTATAAGCAGCGCCAATGCGGTCGAGCATTTTGGCGTGCGCCTCGTAGTCACCCTGAATCGCGAGTATGCCGATGGTCATCTTTGTTCAAGCAAACAGCTAGCTCGCCCGCTGGTTTCTCGGCGACTTACCAGCCGCGCGTCTGCATCAAATCTTTTTCTTCGAGCTGACGAATATCGAGACCTTTCATTGCGTCGCCCAACTCTTCGGAAGCTTCCAGCACAACTTTCGGATCCTTGTAATGCGTGGTCGCTTTCACAATCGCGCGAGCGCGTTGCGCCGGATCGCTGGACTTGAAAATGCCGGAGCCGACGAAAACTGCTTCAGCGCCCAACTGCATGACGAGTGAAGCATCAGCCGGAGTTGCAATACCGCCCGCTGAAAAATTCGGCACCGGAAGCTTTCCGTTTTTCGCAACCCATTGGATCAGCTCAAAAGGTGCGCCCAGTTCCTTGGCTTCGTGAACCAACTCTTCTTCGCCCAACAACGTGAGCCGCTTCATCTGGCTCACGATGGTGCGAATGTGGCGGACGGCTTCCACGATGTTGCCTGAGCCAGCCTCGCCTTTGGTGCGAATCATCGCGGCGCCTTCGGTGATGCGACGAAGCGCTTCGCCCAAATTGCGCGCGCCGCAAACGAATGGCACTTTGAAACCGTGCTTCCAGACGTGATGTTCGTCGTCCGCCGGTGTCAACACTTCGCTTTCATCGATGTAATCAACTTCGAGCGACTCCAGCACTTGGGCCTCCGCAAAATGGCCGATGCGAACTTTAGCCATCACCGGAATCGAAACCGTATTCATGATTTCGCGAATGATGCGTGGAGCGGCCATGCGCGCCACGCCGCCATCCTTGCGAATGTCGGAAGGCACGCGTTCCAGCGCCATCACCGCGCAAGCTCCGGCCTGCTCGGCGATACGCGCCTGCTCCGCGTTGGTGACGTCCATGATGACGCCGCCTTTCAACATCTCGGCCAAGCCCACTTTCACGCGCCACAAATTATTGTTCATCAGATCCATAATATTTCTCCTGTTCTCAAATCGAAATTAAGAGCTTTTATTACCGCTAGCGATCTCTTCTGGATTCTTATTGCGCGATTCCCTCGGCTCGATAATTACAAAACGTCCGCGGCCGCGCGCTAGTACTTGGCCTGCTTGATTGCGAATTTCTCCCACGTGATGCAAGTTGCGTCCGGACTTTTCCACTTCGTGCGCTTCGACGATCAAATCTTCGTCAACTCGTACAGGCTTCAAATATTCCACATTCAGTTCCGCAGTCACCGCGCGGACGCCACGGAAGCGATTAACCTTGCCCATCACTTCATCCAGCACGGTTGCGATGATCCCGCCGTGGATGAAACCGCCGCCGCCCTGATATTCCGCGCCAAGTCTGAACTTTCCCACAATGCGCCGAGCGCTATCGTCTTGCTCAAACGTGAGCAGCATCCCGCGCGGATTCGCGCCACCGCAGCCGAAGCACACATTCGTCGGATTGGGTTCGAGCAGCATATCGTTAAACTAAAGCCACGCGAGATGGTGAATCGTTTCGCGCGCCGCGTTGGCGCTTTCGCATTTCAAGCTTCAGGAGTTCGCTAAACATCTGCACCCCTTTGGCGATTCGTTTTTCGTCGAGCGCCGCGAAGCCAAGCCTCAAGGTATTAGGCTGCGGATTCTGCAAATAGAAATATCGGCCGGGCACAAACACCACACCGCGCTCGCGGAGGTGGATCAGAAGTTCGCCGGAATCAAACCCGGGCGGCAGGGTGACCCATACCGACATTCCGCCCTCTGGACGCGTCCAGGTAGTTTCTTCGGGCATGTGCTTTTGCAGCGCGGATTCCATGGCTTCCAAGCGGCCGCGATAAATTCTCTTCATTTTTGACAGATGACGCGCAAGATAGCCGCGGCGCACGAATTCCGCCAAAGTGGCCTGCGCGAGCTGATCTGTATGTAGATCGGTTGATTGCTTCACCAACCTTAGTCGCTCAATGGCGTCTTCCGGGCCGATGCACCAGCCGACGCGCAGGCCGGGAAAAGCAATCTTCGAAAAACTGTCGATTTGAATCACATTTCCGGCGCGGTCCAGCGATTTCAGGGATGGCAACGCGGTCCCTCGAAGGCGCAGACGCGCGTAAATTGCGTCTTCAATAATCGGCACTTGATAGTGCGACGCAATTTCCAGAATGCGCCGGCGCTCCGCCAAAGGCAGCGTGGTGCCGGTTGGATTGTGAAAATCAGGAGTAACAAAAATAAACTTTACGCGATTTTGCAGCAGCACCGATTCCAGCGCATCCAGATCCATTCCCACATGCCCGGCGGGACGAGCATTCGTTTCAACGCCCACCGCCAGCATGCGCACTCTCGCCCCAGCGAAAATCGCTACCGCGCCGGGATAGGCAGGATTTTCCAGCGCCACAGAGTCGCCCGGGCGCAAAAAAGCTTTACATACCAGGTCGATGGCCTGCTGGCAGCCATCCGTAATAAGAAGCTGCTCGCTGCGAACGTGCAATCCGTCGGCGCGAAGAAATTCGATCAAGACGCGCTTGAGCGGCTCGTAGCCGTCGGAAGAGCCAAGTTGCAACACCTTCCTTCCGTCATTTCGCAGCACCGCGTTGCAGCAGCGGCGAAATTCTTCCACCGGAAAAAATTCTTCGGAGGGCCGCGCGGTAATAAAAGCGATCGAGTCAGCCGGAACTTCGGGCATCAGTCGCGTTAGATTTTCATCGCCACGCTCGTCCGCAAAGATCGATTCCCAACGCATGCCGCCGCCATTGCCGTTCGTGCGCGGGGGTGGAGTGAACTGTTTGGCCGGAACACCGCAAATGTACGTGCCGCGGCCTACATGCCCTTGAATCATTCCTTCGGCTTCGAGCTCAGCGTAAGCATTCGCTACCGTGGTTCGGTGCACTCCGAGCTGGGTAGCAAGTTCGCGGCTCGCAGGAATTCTGTCTCCCGAGCGAAGCTCCCCGGAATGAACCAGCGCGCGCAGTTGATCCCGCAGTTGAACGTAAAGAGGTATGTGGCTTTCGGGCTGTAAATGTAGTGGAAGCATTGGCTCGTCCCTGTAGGCCAATATAGAGAACTAATTATAGCTGTAAAGAGCCAATTTGTCTCGCTTCGAAAACATGGGGGTTCTCCGTCGTGTCTTCGGCTAATCGGAATCTCATAACGGTCAGAGCGCGCACTCGTGCTAAAAACATTAACGTCTTGAAGGAGCCTGTGAGTGAGAATACGCCGCGGCGATATTATTGCAGGTGTCGATGCCCTGGAGCTTCGTAGGTATTTGAAAACTCGCGGTCACAGAGTGAACTACATCACCGCGATGGAAACATTTTCGCTAACGAAACCAGGCGCCGAACAATTTATCGGGGACTTAGTCCGTCTCGAATTGATTCGCAAGCATGAATCTCAAATTGAAGAGAACATCACCTCTTACGAAACAACGATAGCGGGAAATGCCCTTGGCATAGCCAAGGCCGGAAAACGTGTGCCGCGCGAATCAGCAGAACGTATTCTTCGCGAATTTTTGAATCGGGCTCGATCGGTGAATGAACAGCGTCACCTGGCAGACGTCGTGGAATCGGGGGTGGTCTTCGGAAGTTATCTATCCAAAAAAGAGCACCTCAATGATTTAGATATCGCGGTGGAGCTTAAGGGAAGAGAAAATGACAAAGCTGCGCAGGAGATTCTTGAAAAGGAACGTCTAGCGAAGGCGTTCGAGAGTGGGAGGCGGTTTGCCAACATCGTGGAAGAACTGTATTGGCCGCAGACAGAGGTGCTTCGCATTCTCAAAAATAGGTCGCGCACGATTAGCCTTTGTGAATGGCAGTCTTTATTCAAAATGCCGGACTTACAATATTGCGTGATCATCGGCGATCAAAGGCGCATCGCCGGTCTGATCGAGCACGGGAAGCCGGTCGGCTTGATTAGGTAACTTGGCGAAAAGTTGGCTCATTGAAGGTTTAAGAAGATCGCAGCAGGAAGCGTTGGATCTTGCCGGTGGCGGTTTTCGGCAACTCCGAGACGAAGCGGAACTCATGCGGGCATTTGAATCCTACCAGCCGAGTGTGCAGCCATCCGTTAATTTCGCTGTCCAGGCCGCCCGAGGGCGTGATTAAACCCGGCCGCACGACGACGTAAGCGACCGGGCGCACTAACCCCATCGCATCGGGCCGCCCCACTACCGCGCATTCAGCGACCGCTGGATGCGAAAGTAGGATGTTCTCCACCTCCGCGGGCGAGACCCACATGCCGGACACTTTCATCATGTCATCGGCGCGGCCTGCGTAATGATAAAAGCCTTCGGCATCGCGCGAGAATTTATCGCCGGTAAACACCCAGCCATCTTTCTTAACGCGCTCCGTTAGTTCCGGGATTTCGCGGTATTCAGAAAACGCGCTATCCCCTTTCACCCACAGATTGCCAATTTCCCCATCAGGTACCTGCTCATTTGCGTCATTCACAATGCGCGCGTGGTAGCCAGGGACTTCACGGCCGCATGTCCCAGGGCGAGCTTCTCCGGGCCGCGTGGATAGGAACACGTGCAGCATTTCTGTTGAGCCGATGCCATCTAGAATTTCGATCCCGAATCGCTGACGGCATTTTTCAAAAACTTCGGCAGGCAACGATTCTCCGGCGGAAACCGCGATACGAACCGACGAAAAATCCAGCTTCAAACCTTGCTCAGCTTCCCGAAGCAGAGCCGCGTAAAAAGTGGGCACGGCGAAAAAAATCGTCGGACGATATTTTTCCACGAGCTGCGCCACGCGGTCGGGACGCGGGCGCTCGGTATACAGCACCGTGCTGGCCCCGAAATATAGCGGGAAATACATTCCGTTCCCCAAGCCATAGGCGAAATAGAGCTTCGAAACGGAGAACGTGCGGTCATCTGCGCGAAGCCCGAGGACGCGATCGGCGTAGTTGCGCGAAGTAACCAGCATATCGCGGTGCGCATGCACGGCAGCTTTCGGCGGGCCGCCGCTGCCGGATGTGTAGAGATAAAACGCGGGATCCGTAGCGGAAGTCGGATAGGTTGGCGGAGCCTCGCGTCCAAGAGGCAGCCAATCGCCCCAATGTACGGTCTTGCATCCGATGCTCTGCAATCGCGGGGCTCGTCGGCCGGTAACCACGATCAATTCAAGAGCGCTAGCCAACTGTCCGGCGACGAATTCGTCAAGAATTACGTCCTGAACCGCTGCAAACCGCGCGCCGGAGTTTGAAACGTAATGGCGATAGTCCGCGGCGCGCGCCATCGAATTCACCGGCACTGCAATCGCGCCAATCTTTGCGGCACCAAAGAAGCATGCAATGAACTCGATCGAATCCGGCAACGCGATCAGCAGGCGGTCGCCAGGCTTGCAGCCCGAATCGAGCAGCGCGTTAGCCACCCGGTTTAGTTCGAACTCAAGCTCACCGTAACCTGCCTCTCGTTCGGTACCAAGGATTGCGTGCTTCTCCTCATGTTGGCGCGCAGGTCGGGAGATGAATTCATCCGCAATATTGAAGACACCGGAGACAGATACGGAGGATTGCGACATGGCGGCGATTCTACATCACAAGCAATTCTACTCTTGCATCGGAATTGCCAACTCTAGGAGGGACGGACAGGCCTCAACTGCCGGAGAACTGTTGCTACTGCGTGGCAGATTTCTCGCCGAGCCGCCGCATGCGCTCCTGCAGCTTCTTGCGCAGATTGGATGGAGCGTTTGGGTTAAATGCAACCAGGTACCACAAAGGCTGCGTACGATCGCGGCTAAGCCGAGTCAATGTGGCAGCGTCGCTATTCGGATGCCGGGCAATGTTCTCGCGAATAGCAGAATACGGATGATGCGAAAGGTGCCCCAGCGTCTTGGCGGAAACTTTCGGGTGCTCGCTAATCAGACGAAGCAAGTAATAGTCTTCTTTGGGCGCCTGACGCGTCAAGCTGTCCAGAGTGTCCGGTTTAACTTCCGCGCTCAATACCAAACCAATTTTTTCGTCCCAGCCTGCGTTAATACGATTCAGCTCCTGCGTGCGCGCATGGATCAATTGTTCGATCACGCGCCGTTCCTGCTCAAGCCGCGGAGCGGGAAGAGCGCTGCGTTCCACAGAATCGAGCACGCGCAACAGGTGTTGGCGTTCGCCAAAAACAATTTGCGAGGTCCGCACGGTCTTTCCCTTCGTGGCATTCCGAACCAAGTCTGAACGTCTCATCGTTCAATCACCCCGCAGGTCTCATGGGCCGCAGCGAGTTCGCAGGAAGCGGCTCTGGAACAAGTAAAATTCGCGCCGACGCGCGGTAATTTCTTCGAGGATCCCGGTATTGCTCTATCTATTAGATAACGGGCCAGATTATCCGGCCTTCATGCAAAAGAGTAAAGCAAACTAGGGCCAGCTGTTCCGTAGGGCGCAACAGTCGGTTCTAGAACCATCTGAATCAGCCTGAATTGCGTACTCGATATGACGTTGATCTTGAGTCAGTGTAGCGCTGCTGACAGCGAGGGTCGCGTCAGCGGTTACGCATCTAGCCCGGTAGCCGTGGCCGTCCATCACAAAGTTGTGTTCATACGAAACAAGCGGTACAGAAAAAGTACAGGTACTTTTTCAAACCGCTAAGTCCCGGTATTACACAACTATTACAAAGCTTTTACGCGATCACTGGTAGTCTAACCACAATGTAAGCGCATCGAGCAAAGCGAAAGTAGATCGAAAAATCAGCAACTGAAAGAAGGGCCAAGAAAATGGGAGTTGAACTCACCGATTTGGAAAGAAGACCGGCTGCTCGCGACGAAATCAACTGGGTCACCGCGTCCTTCATGATGTTATTCCACGTGGGCGCAATCGTGGCGCTATTCCTCTTCACCTGGAAAGCGTTCTTCGTTGCGGTGGTTCTGTGGTGGATGGCCACCAGCTTGGGCATCGGCATGTGCTACCACCGGCTGCTCACTCATCGCGGCTACAAAATTCCCAAGTGGCTCGAATACACTCTCACAGTTTTCGCCACGCTCGCTCTGGAAGGCGGCCCGATATTCTGGGTAGCCACGCATCGAATTCACCACAAATATTCTGACCATGAAGGCGACCCGCACTCTCCGATCGACGGCAAGTGGTGGGCGCATATGGGCTGGATCCTGATGGGCAAGTCGATGCACCACGACACTTCCACACTCGCTCGTTACGTCCCTGATCTTGCGAAAGACAAGTTCCACGTCTGGATCACGAAATATCATTACGTCCCGATGATCGTACTCGGAGTCATCCTGCTGGCGGTTGGCGGCTGGCCTTTTGTTCTGTGGGGAATTTTCTTTCGCACTGTCGCGGGCCTACATTTCACTTGGCTGGTCAATTCGGCCACCCATTCGTGGGGAACTCGCCGCTTCGAGACTCGCGACCTTTCCACCAATAGTTGGTGGGTAGCGATTCTAAGCTGGGGCGAAGGCTGGCATAACAATCACCACGCGCATCCAGTTTCAGCTCGCCACGGTTTGAAGTGGTACGAAATTGACGCAAACTGGTACGGCATCTTCCTGCTTAAGAAACTCGGCTTGGCGACACAAATTCACACGACGAAGCTCGAGTCCGTGAAACGCGCTGAACCAGCCGCGGAAGAAAAGCCGCAGTTCGCCGCTCCCGAGGCCCAGCCCGATCTAGTATCCGCACAGCTCTAAGAACATCCGCAATTCACGATTTGCTTAAGCCGCGGCCACAAACCGCGGCTTATTTTTTTACGAGTCTCCCTTCGATAACGATTCCGCGTTTACTACGCAACTGCCGCGCATGAACCGCTTCTCCGCGGTACAATCCAGTGAGAGATCCATGCGTATCGCAAGCCGCCGAAAGACCATCGCATTTTTTCTGGTACTGGGCATATCCCTGGTCGCCCTGGCCATCGCCCTCGACGTGGGCTGGATCATTCTCAACTGGCGTCAAAGCGTCATGCTATTCCTGGGCGTAATTGTCTTCGCCACGATCATTCTCGGCATGATTCTGAACACAACTTTTCTGGTTCGCGAAATTCGGCTAAACGAGCAGCACGGCAGTTTTATCAACGCGGTCACTCACGAGCTGAAGACGCCAATCACCTCTATCCGTCTGTACCTGGAAACGCTCCAACGGCGCGAAGTGGAGGAAGAGCAGAGACAAAAGTTTTATGAGCTGATGCTGAATGACACCGACCGTTTGCTGGGCACCGTCGAGCAGGTTCTGAAAGCCGGCCAGGTGGGATATAAGCGCGGCGAACCATATCGCGCACATATCGATCTGGGAAGCCTGGCCGCCGAGTGCATGGACCTCGCGCGCAAGCGTCACCGTCTGAGCGACGAAGCTCTGCATTTCGCCTCCACGAACGGTCACCCGCCGACAGCCGTAAACGCGACCGATGCGCACGACTCAAGACCTCTCGCCGAATTTCCCGTGTCAGGCGATCCCGAAGAACTTCGCACCGCCATATCAAACGTTCTCGACAATGCCATCAAATATTCGGTGGGAAACGTTGACGTCGCGGTGAGTATCGAATCGCCCGACCATGAGCGCGTAGTTCTCCGAGTGCGCGATCGCGGCGTTGGGATTCCGACCGACCAGCTCAAGCGCGTCTTCAAACGCTTCCATCGCGTACGGCGCCGGAGCACTTCGAAAGTGAAAGGAACCGGCCTCGGTCTCTTTATCGTTCGCTCCATCGCGCGCGCTCACGGCGGCAAGGTGTATGCCGAAAGCGAAGGCGAAAACCAGGGCACTACCGTCACGTTGGAATTGCCACGGAGCGCTGCATGAGCCGCGTGCTGGTGGTGGAGGACGAAACGCACCTGGCCGACGGCTTGAAATTCAACCTCGAGGCCGAAGGATATTCCGTACAGGTGGTGGGCGACGGCGAGTCTGCCATTGACCAGCTTCTGAAATCCAACGAAAAATTTGATGCTGTCGTGCTCGATGTAATGCTTCCCGGTATAGACGGCTTTGGCGTGGCCTCCGCTCTGCGCAAAGCGAAAAATTACGTTCCGGTGCTGATGCTCACCGCGCGCGGCCGTCCCGAAGATGTTCTCGAAGGTTTTGCCGCCGGCGCGGACGATTACCTTCCCAAGCCGTTTCAACTGCCCATATTTCTGGCGCGGCTTCAGGGACTTTTGCGGCGTTCGGGATGGCTGAGCGGCACAAATAGCGAAGCTGAAAAAAAATCGGCAGCGCAAAAAGCCCGGCCAAAGAGCGAAGGCGGATCCGCGGACGACCGGCTTCTATTCACGTTCAACGGAAAAACGCTCGATTTCGACACATTGCAGCTTCGCACAAAAACAAACACCATCCAGCTCACTTTGATGGAAGCAAAACTTCTGCGTCATTTGATAAAGCAGAATGGCCGCACGGTATCGCGCAAATCGATTCACGAAGATGTGTGGGACTTGCGAGAAGACACCGACACGCGTGCCATCGATAATTTCATCGTGCGTCTTCGGCGTCACATCGAAGACAATCCGGCCAAGCCCCGTCATCTGTTAACGGTGCGAGGAGTCGGTTATCGTTTTGTAGCTTAGCGTCGCGTCCTACGTCTAAATTTGAGTTGCAAAATAATCATGCGAGGCGAGATTTCATGGCAGCTTTCGACGAGCATCGCGAAGAATTGGAACATTACGAAACGATGATGGGCCAGCATCGCGGCCGCCTGGCAGTCACGCTGGACCTGTTGACCAATGCGCTCGTGCTGGTCGGCCAACATGGCGTCTATTGCCACAGCAATCGCGACGCAAATGTTCCGGTGATGGACATCCGCATCGTCACCGCCGAAATCGGGAAAGCAAAAGAATTGATTCAAAGCGTAATGGAAGGTCTTCGCGCCGAAAGAAAACCTTAATTCCCTGTAGAGGCTCGCCAATACCCAGCTCCAAATCTTCTCGGCCGGCGGTAATTAAAATTCCGCCAAACGCTCCTTATCTATGGATACAATGCGTTCCCGGCTCGGCGGAGCGGCCATTTTGGATGGCCGTCCGTTTTGTCGTCGGCTTCGCTCAGCTTTCGCCACGAGGGATTAGGGAAATGGATTTGCACAAAGGTTGGAAGGTGGGGCCTCCGTATCCTCAGTTCGAACTTTCCATGCCCAGCGAAATATCCGCCATTTCACCTTTTGTAGACGATTTTATAGAACGCTTGAAGGAGTACACCTGTTTTCACGGTGACGCGGACGATATCGAAGTGGCCCTGCGCGAAGCTATCGCAAACGCGGTCTTACACGGCAATAAAGAGGATCCCAGCAAGCAAGTTCACCTGAGCTTTCGGTGCGAACCTAGCGGAGAACTTTTTTTCGTCGTGCGAGACGAAGGACCCGGTTTCGACCCCGAGAAGGTTCCCGATCCGTTAGCTCCCGAAAATCTCGACGCTGAACACGGCCGCGGAATTCTGATGATGAAGTCCTACATGGACCACGTGCATTACGATCGCGGCGGAACAGAAGTCCACATGCACAAGAAACCTCCCTCAGCGAAACCGGCCAGGTAGGCCAAGAGCCTCGGGATCCGGAAAAGTTCCCGCCCCACGCGCAAAGATTGCCGCCACATCACATGGTGAAACCCGATATTTCGGCGTAACCTTTCCTGGGCCCGCCAGTTTATGTTATTGGAAGACGAAAATCGGAGACGCGGTTGAAGGCACCTGTACAAGATGCCGGCGAGCGGCGCCTGGTCGAAGCGGCTCAAAAAGACCCGACCCGTTTTGCGGAGCTTTACGAAAACAACTTTGCACGGGTGTACGCCTACGTCGCGCGTCGCGTGAACAATCGCGAAGAAGCCCAGGACCTGACGGCCGAGGTGTTCCATCAGGCCCTCGCGAATCTCGGGCGTTTCGAATGGCGGGGAGTTCCCTTCGCAGCATGGCTGATCCGCATTGCAGCGAACGCCATTGCTGACCGCTGGAAACTTGCCGCGCGGGAGCACGGCAATCCCACACCGGGCGAGCTTTCCTCGAAGGAAATTAGTCCGGAGGAGATCGAACATCGCGCCCGGCTCTTCCGGCTGGTGGACACGCTTCCGGCCAACCAGCGCCGGGTAATCGAGATGCGATTCGCGCAGGAAAAAAGTATTAGCGAAATCGCTAAAGAGATTGGCCGTACAGAAGGCGCGGTAAAACAGTTGCAGTTTCGCGGCCTGGAAAGTTTGCGGTCTCAGTTGGATATCTCATCCCGCAAAAGTACCACCGGTAAATCGTCCGGCAAAATGGGTAGATTGAATGGCTAAGCAAAACCTGAGCGAACAACTCGACCTGCTCGTGGATGCGCTCATAGCGCGCCCGGAAGCCGCGGCACGTAAGCGCGAGCCGAAGGCGAATCCGCAATTGCAGGCGCTTGCGCGAATCGCCGCGAAATTGGTCGATCTACCGCGCCAGGATTTTAAGGATCGTCTGAAATCTGACCTTGAAAGGAGAACATCGATGGGAAGCAAACCAGTTCTGAAGTCGGAAACCCGCCAGACGGCGACTGCCTATCTCACCGTAAGAGACGCGGCCGCTGCAATTGAGTTTTACAAAAAGGCCTTCGGTGCGACCGAAGTGATGCGGCTCGTCGGACCCGGAACCAAAATCGGCCACGCTGAAATTCGTATAGGCAATTCCAAGATCTATCTTTCCGATGAGTTCCCGGATTTTGGATCGGTCGCGCCGCAAAGTCCAGGCGGCTCTCCGGTGAAAATGGACATTGTAGTGGATGACGTTGAGGCTGTTGCTGCACGTGCCATCGCAGCAGGCGCCAAAGAAGTCCGCGCAATCCAGGATCAGTTCTACGGTATGCGCACGGGCCAGGTCGCGGACCCCTTCGGCTACGTCTGGAATATTTCCACCGTACTGGAAGACTTGAGCGGCGACGAAATGCAGAAGCGCTACGATGATTTGGTAAAGCAAGGCGCATTCGCGCAGCCGCAAGAAAAGCCTGAGGAAAAGCGTGCCTCGCGAGCGGTCAAACCGATACCCGAAGGCTTTCACACCTTGACTCCATACCTTTCCGTAAATGGCGCAGCGAGACTGATCGACTTCCTGAAAGAAGGCTTTGGCGCGGTGGAAAAATTCCGCGTGAACCGGCCGGGTTCAGAATTGGTCATGCACGCCGAGATGCGCATTGGCGATTCCGTGCTGGAAGTGGCCGACGCCAATGAGGAATTCGGCGCACGGCTGCTCGGCAATATTCTCCATGTCGACAACGTGGAAGCGCTGTACCAGCGCGCGCTGAGGGCAGGCGCGACTTCGCGCTTTGCCCCGATCGAGCAGTCTTATGGCGACCTGGAAGCTGCGGTGAAAGACCCAGCCGGAGATTATTGGAATATCACCGAGATCCGCAAAACTGAACACAGAACTGAAGACACGCGAACGATCCTGCCTTACTTGAATCTGGTCGGTGCGGCTGAGTTCGTCGACTTCACCAAGCGCGCGTTTGGCGCCCAAGAAGTGTCTATGTTCAAGGCGCCCGACGGCAAAGTTATCCATGCGCGTCTGCGGATCGGCGATTCAATTCTCGCTCTCGGCGAAGCTTTCGACGGCCGCGCGGTAATCACGGGAGCTTTGCACATGTACGTGCCCAACGTGGACGCCGTGTACGCAACAGCCGTGCGCGAAGGTATCAAAGTCCTGCGTCCACTCCGTGACGAACCTTATGGCGACCGCGCCGCAGTCTTGCAAGACGCCTTCGGCAACTGGTGGTTCCCGTCCACGCACATCAAGGACGTGCAATTCTAGCGGTCTGTCGAATTGTTCGCGGGAGTTCGTTTAGCGCAGGAATGGATTGCTCGCACGCTCGGCGCCGATAGTCGTGTTGGCGCCGTGGCCGGGCGTAACCAGCGTTTCGTCCGGCAGCGTGAGCAATTTCTCGTGAATTGATTTCAAAATGTCCTTGGTGGAACCGCCCCACAAGTCCGTTCGTCCAATGCTGCCTTGAAAAAGTGTGTCGCCCGCAATAAGCCGCGTGGACTCGCCGGAGGTAACGCCTGGTTTCTTTCCCATAGCCTGAACATGTTCATTCGCGCCGTACGCGTGCGAATGGCGCAATGACCCGGCTTCGCCCTCGCCGCCACGTTCCACTACGAGGCTAATGCTCCCCGGCGTGTGGCCCGGCGTATGCAGCACGCGCGCTGCAAACCCACCCCAGCGAACAGAATCACCTTCCTTCACAAAATCCTGGATACGCATCACCGCCGGAGTCGCCACGCCAAGCCACTGCGCCTGCATGTCCAGGTGCGTATAAAGTTCCAAATCACCTTCGTGGATCAAAACCGGCGCCTTAGTTGCAGCATGCAGTTGCGCGAGCCCTCCCACGTGGTCGATATGAGTATGCGTGCTGACAATCGCGCGAACCTTTAAATCATGCCGCCGCAAAATTTCAAGGATGCGTTCCACTTCATCGCCCGGATCCACCACGATCGCTTCGCGCGTGACAGGATCGCCGAGTATGGAGCAGTTGCATTGCAGCATTCCAACAGGAATGATTTCGTGGATCAGTTTTTCCGCCATCGAACATTTATTATAGCAGCGCTGTTTGGATATACCGCCAAAGTTGCCATTTGGCTTGATCCGTCATCTCGCTTGCCCTGACGAAGGAAGGGAGCGAAGTCCCGCGCGCTTTTGCTCTGCCCTGGTTTTTAGGGGGCGCGGGGCGCAGTTCGAGGGATCTGCTTTGCATTTTCTGCTTCCGCCTCGCGCGATTTCCGAGGTGACACCGCACCTCGTCTTCCCGCATACTTGTTGTGCCCGCCAGACTCGAAATCATGGACACTCCTCTTCTCAACGAACATAGCGCCGTGAACGCGCAACTCGCCGAGTATCACGGTTGCTTGCTGCCCGAAAAGTTTTCAGATTTAAACACCGAATATCGCGCAGCCAAGGAAACCGCCGCTCTATTCGACACCAACTGGCACGCCATCTTCTCGCTCTCCGGCCCCGACCGCGTCCGCTATCTGAACGCAATTGTGAGCAACGACATTAAATCCGTCGGCGAAGCTTACGGCACGCGCGCGTTGTTGCTTAATCCGCAAGGACACATCCTCGCAGAACTCGAAGTGTATGCGCTTGAACAGAAATTGCTCGTGCGCACCCACGCTTCCGTGCGCGAACGCACTTTTGCCACGCTCGACAAGTACATCATCATGGACGACGTCACGCTCGAAGACCTCACCGATCAACTCGGCAGCTTCGCTGTGGAAGGCCCGCAAGCCGGCACTATCATCGCGCAAGCGTGCGGACTCGCTCTCGAAGGCTTTTCAGAATTTGCGAACGCAGACCTTTCTATCGATGGCATCCCTTCTCACCTAATTCGCCGCTCTCATTTTGGCGGCCACGGCGCAGAAATCATCGCGCCCCGCGAACATCTGCCGATTCTTTGGCAGAGCATGCACGCCCGCGTTCACGCCGCTCACGGAACGTCCATCGGTATGACCACGCTTAACGTGCTGCGTCTCGAAGCCGGCATCCCATGGTTCCCTGACGATTTCAACGACTCCGTGATCCCGCACGAAGCCACGCTCGAAGCTACACACGTTAGTTTCACGAAAGGTTGCTATACCGGCCAGGAAATCGTGGAACGCGTGCGCTCGCGCGGCCACGTAAACCGCCGCCGCGTCCTCCTTACTTTCGCCGGTGCCACGGTTCCCGCTCCCGGAACGAAACTGCAAGCCGTCGGCGCCGAAGTTGGCTACGTCACCAGCGCAGCTTTCTCCCCCGCGTCCGGCAAAGCCATAGGCATGGGCTACGTTCGCCGCGAGCATAACTCCCCAGGCAGCGCCTTGGAATTTGAAGGTGGAACAGCAACAGTGGCGAGTTAGCGGATTGAAATCCCGGGCGGAAAGTAAATCTCGAAATACTTAGACTAACGCTTGCTCGATCGAAGGCCCGATACCAACAATCGTTCTAATTTGTTCGTCGCTCAGTCCGAAGCGCTTCTTAATGTATTCAGGGTCGTTATAGCTCAACCACACTTTGCCGTCAGCGTCTTGCCATGCCAAGGCTTTTAGCGGCAGGTCAATCGCGGCAGTCGGCGCAGCCATCATCACCGGCGTCCCGCCTTTCGGGTTGCCAAAAATCAGAAGCTGCGTGGGAGGCATCTTCAATCCGACTTTCTCGGCTTCGCCGCTATGGTCCACGCGAACAAAAATCTTAATTCCCTTCGATTGAAGCAGCGCATCTACCCGATCGAGAGTTTCCGGCACGGAATACTTGCTCGCCTTGCTGATGATCCCTTCGCCCGCTTTCATAGGATTGGCTCCTCAGGTGAGAACCGAAGATTATTCCATCGCTCTTCGGATGCGAAATGGAAATTGGTGGATGTTAAGAAAGTGATGAATAAAGTTACGTGGCCTGTCCTACTTGGCAGCATCTGCTCCGAAATTCATCGATTTCATAAAGCTTCCGCGCGTGGTATCAATCTTTTTCTGAAGCTGCATGATGGCGTAAAGCAGCGCTTCAGGCCGCGGCGGGCAACCGGGCACGTATATATCAACCGGAATCACCTGGTTTACGCCCTGCACGATCGCGTAATTATTGAAGACGCCTCCCGACGTAGCGCACGCGCCCATGGAAATCACCCACTTCGGCTCAGGCATCTGCTCGTAAAGCTGCTTGATCACCGGCGCCATCTTCACCGACACGCGCCCCGCGATGATCATCAAATCCGATTGCCGCGGCGACCCGCGAAAAACTTCCGCGCCAAACCGCGCAATGTCATAACGCGAAGACGCCATCGACATCATTTCAATCGCGCAGCACGCCAGCCCAAACGACATCGGCCAGATCGAACTTCGCCGCGCCCAGTTCACCACTTTATCCAGTGACGCCAGCAAAATTCCTTCGTCCTTCAGGAAGTTTGCATCCTGGCCCGGCGCTTCCAGCGTTACACCCTTCGCAAGCTCAATCGCCATCCTTCGCGTTAGCCTCTATACATCATTTTGCATCTTTAGCACGATCCTTGCAATTGTCACGCGCAACAAGCGCCGGTCACTGGCCGTTCATTCGGCTGAACAAATGTTGGTGGGCTTTAGCACGTTTACCGTTGCGTTACATGCTCAACGCAAAAACCCCGCGCGATGTTACTCTCGCTTCATGGCGCACCGAACCAGCCACCGCCATCATGCAGCTTATTTCGATGGGGCTGACCCCGCCGTGCACATGCTCGGCCTTCCGAAATCTCGTCCACGATTGGCAAAGTGGATTGTCCTCACTATCGTGGTGGGAGCTTTTCTGGCCCTCTCCGTTGTAGTGCTCGGAAACTTGATATTTTGATCCCGCGTCATCCTCGACAACTATAGACGCTGGCTTGCGTCGCGTTGCAACAGCAAAATATTGTGACCTTCGGGATCGCGCAGCACGGCCCAATTCGCTTCGGATTGTACCAAGCGGTCCGCTCCAATCGCCGTCTTCGCAGCGTCAAGATCCGGAACTGCAAAGAACAGAACAGCTTTATCTTTCGACGGATACGATTCCGATCCTTTCTGCTCCAAAGTGAAAAAACTAGTCCCGCTATCGAACTTCGCAAAATGACCGGGCTGATGATCCGCCAGTTTCAATCCCAGCGTTTGGGAGTAAAACGTTTTGGCCTCGTCTAAATTATCAAAGTAAAGTCCGGCCCCAAGAAACCGAGCTGCAATTTCCGCCATGTCTCCTCCCGGATAAATCGCCACGCGTCACTTCACCACTATCGTCAGCTCCGCGGTCTTGTTATTTCCCTTCCCATCGTCAGCGGTAAAAGTATATTTCGTAGTTTTCTTGGGCGTGATTTGAAAGCAGCGATTCACCGACGGCCAAACGTCTCCCACCGGAGGATCGATGCTCACTGACTTCGCGTTCGACGTTCCATAGCACATGGTCACATCTTCGCCGCGATGAATTTCGCCCGGTGACGCGTAAAAGCTGATAATTTTGAATTCCTCACCGCCCAGCGTCTCCACCGTGTCCGCAGCCTGCTGCTTTTCCTTTTGCGCTTGCTCCGTTTTTACTTCCTGATTGATTTCTGAGTTTTCATGCCAGCGGCTATAGAAAATCCAACCCACATAAATAATCAGCACGAGCGCCGCCGCAGAAAATCCCAACCACAGTTTCCGATTTAACGACATCGGCTTCGCTTCCGGCTCTTGGCCGCCGCTCAACATAGATTCCCTCTCACAATCAAAACCACTAATTAGTTAGATTGATCGGCTACGCTACGCGTAACACGATCTTGCCGAATTGCTCGCGAAGCTCCAGCCGTTGATGCCCTTCTGCGCACTGATCAAGCGGAAGCACAACGTCGATCACCGGTTTCAACAACCCGCGTCGGTAAAGTTCCAGCGCGCTGAACAGATCGGCCTTGCTGCCCATGAAGGACCCCAACAGCGAGAGTTGCCGTACAAAAAGATAGCGAATATCGATTTTTGCGTCGAAGCCGGTCGTTGCCCCGCAGGTAACCAGCCGTCCACCGAACGCGAGGCTGCGGATACTTTCCTCCCAGGTAGCCTGTCCGACATGCTCGAATACCACATCCACACCGCGCCTATTGGTCATCCGCTTCACTTCTTCAGAAATCCTATTCTCCGAGTGCAGAATCATCGAGTCCGCCCCCAGCTCTTTCCCCTTCAACACTTTTTCCTTGGTACCGGCCGTCGAAATCACTCGCGCACCCGAAGCCTTCGCGATCTGAATTGCCGCGCTGCCTATCCCGCTCCCCGCCGCCAGAACCAAGAGCGTTTCGGCAGGTTTCAATTTCGCGCGCGTGATCAGCATGTGCCACGCGGTGATAGACACCAGCGGAAACGCGGCAGCTTCCTCAAACGACATTTTCTCGGGGATCGGCACCACATTTACGGCCGGCGACTTCACATATTCCGCGCATCCCCCGTGCACCATCTGCCCGAACAATGTGTAATGGCGGCATTTGTTATCTTCTCCGGCCAGACATTTCTCGCACTGTCCGCAAGAAATTCCCGGCTGCAGCATCACGCGCTCGCCGACCTTTACGTTTTTTACTTTCGCGCCGACCTTCGCCACTTCTCCCGCAATGTCGCTGCCCGGTACGTGCGGCAGCGGTATCTCAATTCCCGGCAAGCCGCGACGCAAAAAGAGGTCCAGATGGTTCAGCGCGCATGCTCGCACGCGAACCAACACTTCGTGCGCATCAATTTCCGGTGTAGGCGCCTCCACATACCTCAACACTTCCGGCCCGCCATGTTCGGAATAAACTATCGCTTTCATAATTTCGTCTCCGCTGTCCGCGTCGCGAAACGAAAATAGCATCCGCTAGTAGTCATATCCAGAACCGCCCAAACCGCAAAGCACGCGGTTGACACACGCGCTTCCCCTAACGTAAGTTCGCCACACACACAAGTCGCCGCTTTCGAACGCTGCCGCTGGCTGAAAAAACCATGACCGACCAGTTTTCTAAACGCCGGCAATCCGTACGTGAGGCCTTACGTTGGCGCGGATTGCTCTTCTCTTCGCTGCTAGCCACGCGCGAACTTCTTAGCCCGGTTATGTACTGGCATGCCTGGCACATTTTTCAGACGGATCTTCAGCGCATGCCGACGCCCTATGCCAAAGAGAAAGTGGCCGTGAAAGTTTTTTGCAACAAAGAAAATCGCGGGAGTGTCGAAGCTCAGATTTCCCTGGTGGGAGGAATTCCATCCGCCGACGTGAAATCCCGCTTCGATCGCGGCGACGTTGCGGCGGTCGCTTACGTGCAAGGCGAGCCTGCTGGTTTTATGTGGCTAACCTTCACCGACGGCGCCGAACTCGCATTCGGCATCACCTGGATTGTCCGCGCGGATGAAGCTCTGCGGTACGGTTCTTTCGTGGCCCACAAGTGGCGCGGCCTGGGAATTCAGAGCGTAATGAATCGGGCTTTGAACGAATACGCGCGCAACCGTGGTCTCACTCGCACGCTCGCCGGCATTAGCGCCGTCAATCCTCAGTCGCTCAATCTCGCCAAGCACGCGCGCAATCCCAAAATAATGACGCTCATCTTGGTGCATATCCGCAGGCTGAATTGGACCTACATAAAAACGATCGACGCCCCATTTTCCTCGCGCTTCGCCCGCTCCGCGACGAAATACATTCCCCTTAAGCCCTACTCAATCAGCGATGAAATGTAACTGGCTCGCAATCCTTTTGTTTATCCGCAACATCGTCTCTTATGTCGTAAAATAGCCAAAGGGCGCCGAAGTTTGAATGAGGAAACGTGGCGGCTGCTGGCACTCGGTGATCCCGGGCAGCTTGGAGTGCCATGATCGCGGTGCTGCTGACACTGCCCCTAAGGACCCATGGACGTTTTTGAAGAAGTCGTGCGAATCAGAAAAGCCGGACAGCGCGCCGCGCTCGCCACCATCGTCCACACCGATGGCTCCATCCCGAGCTACGAAGCTTCGCGCATGCTGGTTCGTGATGACGGTTCCATCGCCGGCACTGTCGGCGGAGGTTGCGTGGAAGCCGAAGTATGGGCCGCGGCCAAGGAAGTAATCCAAACCGAGCAGCCGCGTAAAATGACTTTCAACCTGAACCACGAGCCCGGCTTCGATTCCGGCCTCATCTGCGGCGGCACTCTGGAAATTTTTGTGGAACCAATTCTGCCGCAGCCGATGCTTTATATTTTCGGCGGCGGACATATCTCCATAGCCCTGGCCCGCGCCGCAAGCCAAGCTGGATTTTCGATCGGAATCGTCGACGACCGCGGCACCTTCGCAAACGCCGAGCGCTTCCCCATGGCTTCGGAGATTCTCACGTCTTACGAGGACGCCTTCGAGAAGATCCGTCCGAACTCAGCTACCTACCTCGTCATCGTCACACGCGGACATAAAGACGACATGCGCGTTCTTTCCTGGGCGGTCGAAACGGACTCCCGCGGTTTTCCGCCTCGCTATATCGGAATGATCGGAAGCCGCCGCAAAGTAATCTCGGTTTACAAAGCTCTGGAGAAGCAAGGAACTTCGCTCGACAAGTTCGATCGTGTCCATGCCCCCGTCGGCCTGGATATCGGCGCCCTCACGCCGGAAGAAATTGCTGTCAGCATTACCGCCGAACTGATCGCCGTTCGCCGCAATGCGGAAAAATTCGCCAACAAATCCGTGAAACTCTCCGAACTCGCAAGATTGCACCGCGACTGAGCCAAATGCTCTCCGTCGCAATTCTCGCCGCCGGTGAATCCCGGCGCATGGGCCAACCCAAAGCGTTGCTAAAATATCGCGGGCAAACTTTCGTCGAACATCTGGTTTCCGCAACGCGCCATCCGCGCGTGTACCTCACGCGAATCGTACTGGGCGCACAAGCCCGGGAAATCTCCCACCTTCTTCCCTTTGATTCTTCTTGGATTCTCACCAATCCCGATTGGCAGCAAGGACAGCTTTCTTCCATCAAGTCCGCAATTCGCAGCCTCCCCCACGGCGCCACCGAAGGGCTCATTCTCTGTCCCGTGGACCATCCCTTAATTTCAGGCTTCCTGGTAAGCCAGCTGATTCACGAATTCGACTCATCAGGAAAGCAGATTGTGCTGCCGACGCATAAACGAAAGCGTGGCCACCCCGTAATTTTTCGCGATTCGCTTTACAACGAGTTGCTGGCCGCTTCACCAGACGTCGGCGCCCGCCAAGTAGTTTGGGGGCACGCAGCCGACGTAGCGGAAATAGAAACGGATGAGGAAGGTGTAATTCTGAATCTAAACGACCCGGAAACCTTGAAGCGCGCGCTAAACGAGTAGTGCGTGTCTATCGCTTTTAACGTGGTTGTGATTTTGGCTTTTTCTTTACGTTGTCACCCCGAAATCGGCGCCTTTTGCCGATTGAACTGAGGGATCTGCTCTTTCGCTCCGCTGCTGGAGCTTTAACCTGCCATTCCGCTTTGCCCTAGCATCACGCGAGTTCTGCAGCGAGAGCGGCAAGCGCGTCCCCACAAAGTTGAGCCGCATGGAAAGTAGCCGGCGGTAGCGTTCCCAACTCCTCCGATATTTGTTGCGGCGTAATCGACCGAAATTCTGCCGCCGACTTCCCCATCATCAAATCCGTTAAAATCGAACTTGCAGCAATAGCGGCCACGCACCCCTGTGTCTTAAACCGGGCCTCAGCCACGCGTCCAGCATCCATACGTACAGATAGCCGCAATATGTCGCCGCAAACCGGGTTTACGACCTCAACGGTCGCATTGGCATCGGCAACTTCGCCCACATTATGAGGATTACGGAAATGTTCGAGAACCGTTAGATTGAACATAGGTGCCGAGGTTGCCCGCCAAGTCCCGATTCCGAGTAATTCAGCTCGCAGTCAAGAGTCACCGCTCGCAAAATGTTCCTTAAATGCGTTTCACAACGGAACATTTTTGTGAATTGTTTACGAAAATTCGCCACACCAAAAAATAACAAATGCTTTCCCCAAAGTAGTATAGAGCGAATCCGAGTATGTTTAGTAGTTGATACACGGCTAGGCAAGACTCCTGACAACATCGTTCGCTTTTTCTTTCAAATTTATTGACAGAACGCGCATACGAATATACCTTCTTGATGCGGTCCAGCCAGCGCTTTACCGAACGGGCGCGGAAGCGCACAAAATAATCCGCCTATAAGAATCGTTTAGGAGAAATAGAGATGCGAAGAATTGGACACATCTTGATCCTCGCGGTGGCAGTCGCGCTCTGTGCAAGCGCCGGCTTCGCTCAAGATGGAAAGCTGAAGATGAAGGTTTCGCCGCCACAGGCGTATGTGTTCGTGGATGGCAACGCGATTCGCGACGGAAGCCGTTCGGTCAGATTGGCTCCAGGCAAGCATGCCGTGGTAGTGGTAAACTACGGCTACAAAATCTCCACGCAGGACGTCAATATCGAATCCGGAAAAACCACCGATCTTGCCGTGACCCTGGAGCCTTATGGCGACAAGGTCGCAGGTCCTTGGGGCCGTGTTTACATCAGCGGAACTGACGTGCGTGCCGCCGTTCTGTCGGACGGAAAAACTCCCGGATATTTTGTCGGGCACGTGGACGAGTTCAATAATGATTTCTGGATCTGGAAGCAGGAGTTGCTGCTGCCGCCGGGAACCCATCACCTTACCATTACCCGTGGCGGCAAAGATCTTTGGTCCGGCGACGTCAAAGTAGAAGCCGGAAAGAAAGTCTCCATTAACGTCGGCAAGAATACCCAGGTCACCACCGACTGGAGCAAGCGTCAAGCGGACCTCCAGAAGAGGTCTCCGCTGCCTCGCTTCCATGCGGGCATCGCCAGCGCGACCGTAGTCATCGCTCCGGTCAGAGCCGTCATCACGAACGCCACTGCAAATATCAACTGCAGTCAGAACACCGACCTAGCTTGGCAGACCACCGATGCAGTCGATGTTACTGTCGACAACGGCGTCGGCAACGTCGACCTGAACGGCAGCAAGTCTGTTTCGCCGCGTGCGACGACGACCTACACGCTGACTGCATCCGGACCTGGTGGAATCGTCACTGGGACCGAAACTGTTAACGTGAATACAAAAGTGGACGCCACTCTGACGGCAAATCCGACCGATCTGCACTATCGCAAGATCGGCGACAAAGTTATTACCGACGACAACGGAACGCTTACCTGGACGACCTCCAATGCCGATTCAGTCAGCATCGACCCATTCGGCAAGGTGGATCTCAACGGTACCCAGACCGTCAAGTCCGAGCCGAAAGATGTCACCGAGGTTCCCGAAGGCCAGCCTGCTCGTACGGTTGACGAGCAACGCGCCTATACCCTAACCGCTACGAACGTCTGCGGTGGCAGCACCACGCAAACCGCAAACGTGCACGTGGTCGGTTCGGTAGAGCCGATTCCATCCGTCGTCCTTCAGAGCATCTTTTACCCCACGGACTACCCAGACAAACCACACCCACAAGTTGGTCTCGTAAAGAGCCAGCAACTGGAACTCGCTACTCTGGCCGATGGGTTCAAGAAGTATCTTGAATACGATCCGGACGCGAAGCTCTCCATCGAATCTCACGCAGACATTCGCGGTTCCAAGCCCCATAACCAGGATCTCAGCGAACGTCGCGTCGAACGCATCAAGCAGTATCTAGTTGACCAGGGCATCGCCGCTGACAAGATCCAGACTGCCGCTTATGGAAAAGAACGCCAGCTGGAAAAGTCGGAAGTGAAGAACCTGGAAGACACCAACCCGAACAAGCCGCCCAAGGTTCGTGAACGAAACAAGCAGGGCGACTGGCTCGCGTACAACCGCCGTGCGGACATTGTGCTGTTGCCTTCCGGCAAAAAGTCGGCGCAATTCTATCCACACAATGCCGACGACTCTGGAATTATGTGGCAGATTCCGAAGCCGGCGCTCAAGAAGGTTGAAGCGGCTCAGTAGTAGCTTCTTAGGCTGAGATTTACTTGCCGCGCCGGAGAGCATTCCTCTTCGGCGCGGTTTTGTTTTTCACGAGAACTCCGCACGCCTTTTAACCGCTAGCTCTGTATAATCGCTCATCTCAATGGCGCTTTCTCCCGGCACCAAGCTTGGCTCTTACGAAATTGTCTCGCCCCTCGGCGCGGGCGGAATGGGCGAGGTCTACCGCGCTCGCGATACGCGCCTGGGCCGCGAAGTCGCTCTAAAAGTGTTGCCCACCGCGTTCGCCTCCGATCCCGAACGCATGGCGCGTTTTCAGCGCGAAGCGCAAGTCCTCGCATCGCTCAACCATCCGCGCATCGGCGCGATTTACGGCTTCGAAGATTCGAACGGCGTTCGCGCCCTGGTGATGGAGTTGATCGAAGGACCCACGCTTGCGGATCGCATCGCTCGCAGCCCGATTCCAATTGATGAAGGCCTGCCCCTCGCGCGAGAAATCGCCGAAGCGCTCGAAGCGGCCCACGATCGCGGCATCGTTCACCGCGATCTGAAACCCGCCAACATAAAAATCACTTCCGACGGCAACGTGAAAGTTTTGGACTTCGGTCTGGCCAAAGCCGTCGAAGGCGACGTTTCTTCCACTGACATCCGGAATTCTCCCACCATCAGCCGCATGGCCACGCAAGCCGGAATTATTTTGGGCACTGCCGCCTACATGTCGCCGGAACAGGCAAAAGGCAAAACCGTGGACCGCCGCACGGACATCTGGGCTTTCGGTTGCGTGCTTTATGAAATGCTCACGGGCAAGCATGCCTTCGAAGGTGAAACCGTCACCGACACCCTAGCAGCCGTGATCCGCGGCGAGCCCGACTGGGGGCTGCTGCCCGCAACGACTCCGCAAGCGGTACGAAATCTTTTGCAGCGCTGCCTGAAAAAAGATCCCAAGCAGCGCCTGCAATCCATCGGCGAAGCTCGCATCACTCTCGACGAAGTCCTCTCCGGCTCCTCGCAAGCGATGCCACCAATCCAGGAATCTCAAGTATTGCCTCCCGCGAAGAAATCTTCGCTGCGCTTCCTGCCTTGGGCCGTTGCGGCGCTGCTGGGTATAGCGCTCCTCGTCGCTCTGTTTGCTTGGCGGCAAGCATCGCGTGCTTCCGCGCAGAAGCTCACGGAACTCTCCTTGTGGATTCCGCCCGATCAGCAGCTTGACACGATCGACGGGCCCGCCCTTGCGATTTCACCGGATGGCTCGCGACTGGCCTACATAACGCGTGATCGAGGTTCCAATGGCGGAAAGCTCTACGTCCGCGAACTGGACAACAAGACTGCAGTGCTGCTCGGCGGGGCGGGCGAAGCTTTCGTCCCGTTCTTTTCTCCCGACAGTCAGTGGATCGGTTTCTTCGGCGATAGAAAATTGAGCAAAGTCTCCGTTCACGGTGGTGCGCCCATTGCTCTTTGCGACGTCAATGGATATCGCGGCGGGTCCTGGTCCGAAGATGGCACGATTGTCTTCCCCGCTCAATTTACATCTCCTCTTTTTCGCATCCCGGCCGCGGGAGGCAAGCCGGAAGCACTCACGCATCTGGATGCCTCGCGTTCTGAGATCACGCATCGCTGGCCGCAATTTCTGCCCGGTGGAAAGGCGGCTCTGTTCACCTCTTCCTCGGACAATAATTTTTTTGAGCACGCCGTCGTGGAAGTCGTATCGCTCGATACCGGGGTTGCCAAGGTGTTAGTCGAGAATGCCTACTTCGGCCGATATCTCGCCGGCGGCTACTTGGCCTATGTATCGCAAGGCACAGTCTTCGTTGCCCCTTTCGACGCACACGCGCTAAAAATCATGGGCACGGCAATTCCCGTTTTGCAAGGCGTTGACGCGGACCTCTCCGACGGTGCGGTGCAATTCAGCGTCTCACAGAACGGCACAGCCGTTTATTTGTCTGGCGGAACTTCGAATCAAAATCTCGACATCGCCCTGCTTGATCGCAAGGGAAACGCCTCCGTGCTGATGAGCGATCAGCCGGACGCAGCCTCGTTAGCCCTCTCTCCCGACGGAAAACGCCTCGCGTTCCAAAGGAAGGACGGAATCTGGGTGCACGATCTGGACCGCGGTACAACTTCTCCTGTTACTCCAGGGACTCCCGGAGCAACCTTTCCTGTTTGGAGCCCGGATGGCAAGTGGATCGCGTATTCCCATCCGCGTACGACAAGTAAAGGTTCGGGCCAAGGTATCTACCGCAAACGATCCGACGGAACGGGAGAAGAACAAGCGCTCGATTCAGAGAGTATTCTCAACGCCTATCCCTCCTCCTGGTCTCCAGACGGGACAACTCTCGCCTTCATCCAACTCTCGGAAAAAGACGGCTCTTGCTGCGAGTTGTGGACCCTGGCGATTGACGAAAACGGAAAGCCTCAGGAACCGCGTCGATTCCTCGAGGGCAATGGAAAAGCACGTCAGCCGGAGTTCTCCCCGGACGGTCGCTGGGTGTCTTATACGTCTTGGGAATCGGGACTCTCCCAGGTGTACGTGGTGCCGTTTTCAGGTTCGGGAGGCAAGTGGCAAATTTCTACTGATGGCGGCGACGAAGCGCGTTGGTCGAAAGCCGGCCACGAACTTTCTTACATCGTGGCGCGCGATAGGGCGATGATCGCGGTGCCGTATTCGGTGGACAAGGACTCTTTCCGCCCAGGTAAGCCGGGAGCCCTCTTCGCGGACCGCTTCGAAATGCGGGCCCCCTTCACATCCTATGACGTCGCGCCAGATGGCCAACACTTCGTAATGATTCAATTCGCCGGTGGCAGGGCAACTCCCACTTCTTTGCCTACCGTTGTTCTGAACTGGCTCGACCAGGTCCGCCAACTGGTCGCCGCCGGTCAGAGCGACGGAGGAAAATAAATCCGTTCCTCGCTGGATCGATTTTCAGCATTCTGAAAAAAACTCGCGTTCCTTGTCCGTCGCAAGGACAGCCCTATTAGAGCCGACACCGACCTGAGCAGGCGAAGTTCCTGCGTCATTACACCTACAATGCGCATCGAATACGTAGGAGCAAAATGCGACGACAACATCTGATCCGTTTCATCGCAATCATCCAATCTTTTCTTTTTTTGATTCACCTGTTCCTCTATCAGACATGGGCTTTTTCTTCCGCAGGAACCGCTTCGCATGGTGGATTCTGGGCCAAGCTCGCTCTGGGAGTTTTGTCGATTAGCTTCGTGAGTGCCTCGCTGCTCGCATATCGCTACACGAATGCTCCTTTGCGCGCGTTTTACAGGGCAGCCGCAGTCTGGACGGGCATGCTTACCTTCCTCTTTTTCGCCGCCCTTCTCTCCTGGATTATTTTTGGCGCTGCGCAATTGGCAGGCTCGGCCGGGAACTTCCATCGCATTGTCGAAGTACTCTTCGCTATTGCGGCAGTCACCGGCTTCTACGGGGTCTTCAACGCAAGCTGGACGCGTATCACGCGAACGACCGTCCAACTCGCCAACCTGCCCACGTCCTGGCGCGGCCGAAAAGCGGCCCTCATCAGCGATGTGCACCTCGGCCACGTGCGAAACGGAACTTTTTTGCGTCGCATGGTCGCCAAAATTCTAAAGGAAGAGCCGGACGCGATTTTCATCACGGGTGACTTGTACGACGGCACAGCCATCGACGCCTACCGCGCAGCGCAGCCATTAAGTAACCTCGTGGCTCCGCAAGGAGTGTATTTCGTCGCGGGAAATCATGAGCAGTTTGGCGACGATAGTAAATATATGCGCGCCATTTCGGCCGCTGGAGTCCATGTTCTCCGCAATGAAAAAGTGGAAGTCGACGGCTTGCAAATTGTCGGCGTGCCTTACCGTCACGCCACGAACGATGGCCACCTCGCCTCTGTGTTACGCGCAGTCAGCCTCGACCGCGATCGCGCGAGCATCCTGTTGACGCACGCGCCCGACCATCCGGATGTCGCAGAAGCTGCCGGCTTTTCCCTGCAACTATCCGGGCACACTCACCTCGGCCAGTTCATACCGTGGAGTTGGATGGCGCGCCGGATGTACCGTCAATTTGTTTACGGCCTAAGCCGCATCGGCAAAATGCAGGTTTTCACTTCGAGTGGAGCAGGCACCTGGGGCCCGCCCCTGCGCCTGGGTTCGAATCCCGAAATCGTAGTCCTCGAATTCCAGTAGAGTTCACCGGCTCTCGACGATATATTGCCTCGCTATCGTCACCTCACTGATTTCTCAACTTATTTAATACCGTTTGGTAAGCTGTCGGCGCTCTTCGGAAGACGCTCGGAGGAGGTTCGCGATGCATGTGCGATTAATGGCAGCGTATTGCCTGTTCAGTGTGTGCTCGCTGGCAGCGATGGCGCAGACGGAAACGAACGGTTCGGCTTCGGATCACGCTGTTACTGCGCCTGCGACCTTGCCGAGCAATGCACAACCTCGCGCCCGCGATCTCGGCGTACCCTTCGATGGCACACCTGGGCCATTGAACGCGATCACCGACGTTGCAGGCGTCGAGGTGGGCTACAAAACGCTTATCTCCGGTGAAGGCCGCCTCGTCGTTGGAAAGGGTCCCGTTCGTACCGGCGTGACCGCCATCCTTCCGCGTGGAAAGCAAGGCACCAAGAGTGTTTTCGCCGGGTACTTCGCCGGAAATGGAAATGGTGATATGACGGGCACGCACTGGATCGAAGAAAGCGGTCTGCTTGAAACGCCGATACTCATCACCAATACAGGGAGCGTCGGCGTCGTGCGCGACGCCGCAGTCGCCTGGATGGTGCAGCAAAAGCGGCCTGGAGACTTCTGGTATCCGGTCTCTGCCGAAACCGCCGACGTACCTCTGAACGACATTAAGGGCCAGCACGTCACTACGCAGGACGCTTGGGACGCGCTGAACTCCGCCACAAGTGGCCCGCTGCTTGAAGGCAACGTGGGCGGTGGCACCGGAATGATCTGCAACGGCTTCAAGGGAGGAACCGGGACATCGTCGCGTAGGCTCAGCGCTGCGGATGGCGGCTACACGGTCGGCGTGCTAGTTCAATGCAACTATGGCGGATCGCAGCAATTGCGCGTCGCAGGCATTGCTGTGGCACGGGAAATGAACCTTCAGCGGCCCTGCGTCGAGAAACTCCTCGATCCGCCAGTCTTGTATTGGCGGAGCGGAAAATCCGTTCCAGTCTGCGATCCGAAAGTAGCCACCACTGCCGACGGCGTCCGCGCCTCGGAAGAAGGCTCTATCATCGTGGTCGTTGCCACCGACGCGCCGCTGACGCCGGATCAGTTAAAGCGCCTTGTCCGCCGCGTCTCTGTTGGCCTGGGAAGAGTGGGAGCCATCGAAGGAGACGAGTCCGGCGACATATTCCTCGCATTCTCCACCGCTAATGCGGGAGCCGACGAAGGCAACAGCGCTCAACCTCCTTTCGACTCCCCGAACGCCACGATTCATCGGATGCAAAGCTGGAAGATGGATGCCATGTTTACCGCCGTGGTGCAGGCGACCGAGGAATCCGTCGTTAACACCGTCATCGCCGCAGAGACCATGGTCGGCGCGGACTATTGGACCATGCCGGCATTGCCGCACGATCAATTACAAGAAGTCTTGCGCAAACACGGAATGCTGAAACCGTGATCGGCTTTGTCTTCTGACCTTGCTAGGGGATTCGCTCCAGAGAAAGTAGAATTCTGGCGATGGCGGCAAACAAGAAACTTCCGCGAAACCGAATTGTTTCGCTCGCGCCCAATGTCACGTCCATTCTGCTGGAGCTGGGAGCTGGCCGCGACCTCGTCGGCGTGAGCAAATGGTGCAAAGACGTTGCCGACGTCGGCCGCCGCCCGCAAGTGGGCGACTGCTGGAAAATGGACGTTGACGAAGTAATGCGGCTGAAGCCCACCATGCTGATCGGCTCCGTGCCCTTTGCTCCCGACACGGTTACTAAACTTCTCGCGCAGCCCGTAACTTTCGTCGCCATAAATCCCCGAATGCTCGCTGACATCGAGCGAGACATCCGCGTACTGGGCAGAATCGTTAACCGCGCCGAAGGCGCGGAGAAATTGATTCGTAAGATGAAGCATGAATTCGAGAAGGTAGCGCGCGCCGCCCGAAGCCATCTCATAAATTCATCCCGACAAACGGCCTCTAAGACATTTCATCAAGCCATGGATTCAAACACGTTCCGTCCGGACATCGCTTCAAATGCGCCACGTCAGGGCAAGCCTTCCGCTGTACTTCGTCAGGGCACGGCTTCAGCCGTGCCGAAGAGCAGATCAACCCCAGGGGTTTCAACCCCTGAGGTGCGCCCCCGAGTTTACTGCGAAGCGTGGCCCAAGCCGCGCATCAGCTCCCCACCCTGGGTAGCAGAACTGATCGATATCGCAGGTGGAAGGATGGTAGTCGCGTCCGGCCAGCGTGTAACGGATGAGGACGTAGCGGCCGCAAATCCGGAAATCATCGTGCTAGCCTGGGCCGCCGCCGGAAGCAGATCGAAGCCGGCCAGCGCGCTGAAAAATCCAGCATGGCGAGATGTGCCTGCAATAAAAAACCGTCGCGTTTTCGTGATCCGCGATGAATATTTAAATACTCCCGGCCCTCCATTGATCTTCGGCGCGTGGGAATTGCTACAAATGATTCACAGCGCGCCCGCGAAAGGCCCTGAATGAAGACAGTCGTAGCCGCGCTTATCGAATCCGAAGGCAAACTTCTCGTATGCCAGCGCCGCCGTGCCGATTCCTTCGGCTTGATGTGGGAATTTCCCGGCGGAAAATTAGAGCCGGGAGAAACCCCCGCGCAAGCGATCGCGCGCGAGTTGCATGAAGAATTGGGAGTCACCGCGCACATCGGCCAGGAAATTTATCGTGCTCGCCATCAATATTCGGAACTCGCCGAGGCCATAGATCTAATCTTCTTCACCGCTACGGTAAATCCCGCCGAAATTCGAAACCAGGCTTTCGAAACCATGGAATGGCGCGTTCCCTCCAATCTGGCGGATCTGAATTTTCTTCCAGCAGACCGCGAGCTAGTCGAGAAATTACGAACCGGAACTCTGAAGGCGCCGAAAGCGGACTGAAAGGAGGTGAGATGAACATTTCAAGGGAAGATCTGGATTGGGCTGCTTCGGAGAAGTTACTTTCCCCGGAGCAAGCGGCACTCTTGTGGACGCGGCTCGAAACTCGTCATTCCGATCAGTCTAACTTCGGTGTAGCTAACGTCGCCTACTATCTCGGCGCGCTGGTCGTCATGTCCGCGATGGGCTGGTTCATGACCCTTGGCTGGCAGAAATTTGGCGGCGGAGGGATTTTCCTGATTGCTACCGTCTATGCGATTGCATTTCTATTGGCTGGAACCTATCTCTGGTTCTCTCAGAATCTCAAAATTCCTGGCGGACTTCTTTTTGCCTTGGCGGTGTGGATGGTGCCGCTGGCAATTTACGGCCTCGAAGAGCTTACTGGGATCTGGCCGCAAGGAAGCCCGGGAACTTTCCGCGACTACCATATCTGGGTGAAAGGAAGCTGGATTCTGATGGAGGTTGGAACGATCCTGGCGGGCTCAATCGCTTTGAAGTTCATCCGCTTTCCTTTTCTCACCTTTCCAATCGCGTTTTCGCTTTGGTACATGTCCATGGATCTCACGCCGCTATTGTTGCGAAAAAACGAATTCAGTTGGAACGAGCGTCTCTGGGTCTCTCTCATCTTTGGCGCTCTGATCTTGATATTTTCCTATGTAGTGGACCGCCGGACACGCGAGGATTACGCGCTCTGGGGTTATTTGTTCGGCTTAATGGCTTTCTGGGGAGGCCTTTCACTCATGCAGAGTAGTAGTGAATTCAATAAATTCCTCTACTGCCTTATAAATCTGGGGCTGATGCTCCTCGCGATCTTTCTTGATAGGCGCGCCTTCTTGGTCTTCGGAGCCTTGGGCGTGTTCGCATATCTCGGCCACCTTTCTTATGAAGTATTCAAGGACTCCATGATGTTTCCGTTTGCGCTGAGCGTGTTGGGCCTGCTGATTATTTTTCTCGGCATAAAGTACCAGCGAAATCACGTGACGATCGAGGCAGCCATTTTGAATTTCCTTCCCGGCGGCCTGAAGAATCTCCGTCCCACCGCTCGCTAGATGTCTTCCTCGAATATTTCTCCTAAAGAAAAGACGTTTGCTACGAATGCACGCAAGGCCGCTATGGGTGTATTCTAGAAGCTCAAAGATTATCCGGCGCGGAATGTTCCGGCAGATTTCGCATTTTGAAGAGCACGAGGGCAATCGAAGCAATGGACAACGAACTTAGCGCTCCGATACAAGGTTTGGACGACTCCGAAATTCAGGAGTGGCTCGAATCGCTGGATTCGGTTCTGCAATCCAGCGGTCCGGACGTTGCGTCCTACATTCTTGAGCGGTTGCAAGCGCATGCCAAAGTAGTCGGCATCGATATTCCCTTCACTGCTACCACACCGTACGTAAACACAATCCCTCATCAGCTCCAGCCGCCCTTTCCCGGCAATCAAGAGCTCGAGCGGCGAATCAAGAGCCTGGTCCGCTGGAACGCCATCGCCATGGTCGTGCGCGCGAATCGCGAAGAGCACAACATCGGCGGCCACATTTCCACCTACGCTTCCGCTGCCACTCTTTACGAAGTTGGCTTCAATCATTTCTTCCGCGCGCGCACGCCCGAATTTGAAGGCGACATTATTTATTTTCAAGGCCATGCCTCTCCCGGAATTTATTCGCGCGCATTTTTGGAAGGCCGCCTCTCAGCCGAGAAGCTTGAAAATTTCCGCCGTGAACTGAAATCCGGCGGTGGCTTAACGTCCTATCCACATCCGTGGCTCATGCCCGAGTTTTGGGAATTCCCCACCGTATCCATGGGGCTCAGCCCGCTGATGGCTATCTATCAAGCACGCTACAACCGTTACCTGGAAAATCGCGGCCTTAAGCCGGAAACAGACGCAAAAGTTTGGGCCTTCCTCGGAGACGGAGAAACGGACGAACCGGAATCTCTCGGGGCCATCGGCTTGGCCGCGCGAGAAAAGCTCGACAACCTGATTTTCGTCGTGAATTGCAACCTGCAGCGCCTCGATGGACCAGTGCGCGGCAACGGCCAAATTATTCAGGAGCTGGAAGCCGAGTTCCGCGGCGCCGGCTGGAACGTGATCAAAGTCCTCTGGGGCACAGAGTGGGATTCGATTCTCGACCGCGACACCGAAGGCCTCCTGGTCAAGCGCATGGGCGAGCTCGTTGACGGCGAATATCAAAAGCTGGTCGTTTCTTCCGGCGCATACGTTCGCGAACATTTCTTCGGCTCAAGCCCCCGGCTTTTAAAGTTGGTCGAGCCGCTTTCCGACGAGCAGCTCCGCCGCCTCCGCCTCGGCGGCCACGATCCCAGAAAAGTGTATGCCGCATTCAAAGCGGCCGTGGAACATCGCGGCGCGCCCACCGTAATTCTCGCGCGCACCATCAAAGGTTACGGCCTCGGCGAAGCTGGCGAAGGCAAAAACGTTACGCACCAGCAAAAGAAACTCAACGAAGACGAACTCCGCGAATTTAGAACGCGCTTCGATATTCCAGTCACGGACGAGCAGTGCACCGAAGTTCCCTTCTACCGCCCTCCCGATGACAGCGAAGAAATTCGCTACCTCCGCGCGCGTCGCCAGGACCTTGGCGGCTACGTCCCGCAACGCCGCGTCCGCGCGAAACCAATAGCCGCGAACCTGGACGAATCTTTCAAGGAATTCTCCGCCGGCAGCGATGGACGCGAAATTTCTACAACCATGGCTTTCGTCGCCATCTTGCGTAAGCTGCTCCGCGATCCGGAACTCGGCAAATTAATCGTCCCCATCGTGCCGGACGAAGCTCGCACCTTCGGCATGGAATCGCTCTTCCGCACCGTCGGAATTTATTCCAGCGTGGGCCAGCGCTACGAGCCCGTGGACGTGAACACCCTGCTCTACTACAAAGAAGCCAAAGACGGCCAAATCCTGGAGGAAGGAATCACCGAAGCCGGTTCGATGGCGTCATTCATCGCGGCAGGTACCGCTTACGCCACTCACGGCATCAACACCATTCCGTTTTTTATTTTTTATTCGATGTTCGGATTCCAACGCATCGCCGATTTTATCTGGGCCGCCGCCGACATGCGCGTCCGCGGATTCATGCTGGGCGGCACTTCCGGCCGCACTACACTTGCCGGCGAAGGTCTCCAGCATCAGGACGGCAATAGCCATGTGCTCGCGCTCACCGTACCCAACCTGCGCGCCTACGATCCGGCCTACGCCTACGAACTCGCCGTCATCATCCAGGACGGCATCCGCCGCATGTACAAAGACGGCGAAAGTATCTTTTACTACATCACCGTGATGAACGAGCCTTACGCCATGCCCGAAATGCCCGGCGACGTCACCGAAGGCATCCTCAAAGGCATGTACAAATTCCGCGCCTCGCGCAATAAAAAATCAAAGTTGCGCGCGCAACTCTTCGGCAGCGGCGCTATCCTCAACGAAGCTCTCCGCGCTCAGGAAATTTTGGAACAGAAATACGGCGTGGCCGCCGACGTTTGGAGCGTCACCAGCTACAAGGCGCTCTACACCGATGGGATCGAGACCGATCGCTGGAACCGCCTGCATCCCGCCGAATCGCCGCGCGTCCCTTACGTCACCGAGGTGCTGAGAGATTCGCCCGGAGCGATTGTCGCCGCCACCGACTACTTGAAGACTTTGCCGCACATGATCAGCTCGTGGATTCCGCGCCGCATTGCGTCGCTGGGCACCGATGGATTCGGCCGCAGCGAAGGCCGCACGTCGTTGCGCGATTTCTTCGAAGTGGACGCGCGTTTCATCACCCTCGCCACCCTCAACGAACTTTTCCTCGACGGAAAAATCGAAGAAAAAGTCGTGAAGAAGGCTATCGCCGACCTCGGCATCAACGCCGAAAAGCCCAACCCCGTAACGTCGTAGCGCCGGCGTCTCGCCCGCCGTTTTGTCCTGCGCCGTAGTTTTCGTAGCGCCGCGGTCGCGCTATCGAGCAATACTCGTCGCCCTAAGAAAACGCTGTCATCCCGAGGAGCGCAGCGACGAGGGACCTGCTGTTTGCCTGTCATTCATCGTCGCCACCGCTCCGTCTTTCTTCCTCTTCCTTGTAGAGCCGGCGTCTCGCCGGCTCTTTTGCCATGCACTTTACTGCTCTTAGCGCCGGTTTATCCTGAAGTACGAAGCGCTTCAGCCTGCCCGCAGGCAGGCGCGGCATCTTTGCCTTCAACGCACATCAATCTTTCTTCGCCGCGAAGGCGGCCGCAGCCTCTTTCGACGTAACCACCGGCACAATTTCAAAATCCATCAGGTCTTTCCATTGCGCGGTCCACTGTTGAAATAATTCCGGCCGCTCGCACTCCATCAACTGGAAGCAGCGGTCGAAGTTCCGCTCGATCCAGCTGTCCACGTACCTCAACCCTTCGGGCATCATGCGTCCTTTGTTCTGCAAACGCTCGTAAATCGGCGCCGCGTCGCGCTCTTTGAATCGTTCAATTACCATGAATAGCATGAGCCCTCCTTCTTTTGTAGCGGCAGGCCTTCAGGCCGGCATTTTTCTTCGAGATTTTTCTCTACACCAGCGACCGACCACCATCTACCACGATCGTCTGGCCGGTGACGAACTCCGCATTCGCCAAATACGCGACGGCGTCGGCAATGTCGTCGCCGGTTCCGGTGCGATGCAGCGGGACGCGCCGAATATATTCTTCATCGGGCGGCTCGCCGGGAAACTGGATCGTCCCGGGCGCCACGCTGTTCACCAAAATTTCCGGAGCCAGCGCGCGCGCCAGGCAGCGCGTCAACATGATCGTCCCCGCCTTCGACACGCAATAGTGCGTGTAAAGCGGCCAGGCCAGCAGCCCGCCCAGCGACGACAAATTGATGATGCGCCCGCGTCCCTGGCGTTTCATGATCGGCGCCGCCGTCTGCGCGCACAAGAATTGCGATTTCAGGTTGGTGTTCATGATACGGTCCCATTGCTCTTCGGTCAGGTCTTCAAACTTGGAGGGAAAAAAGATGCCCGCGTTGTTCACCAGAATGTCCAGCCGCCCGAATTCGCTTTCCACCGCGAGAAATAATTTTTGGACGTCCGCGCGCTGGCTGACGTCCCCTTCCACCGCAATAGCGCGCCGCCTCTCGGATTCCGAGTTCCCTTGTTGGCTCTCACGCCCTTGCGGCCCGTTGTGCTCCGGGTTATTGCCGATTGCGCGAATCTGCCGCACCAGCTCTTCCGCCTCCGCCTTCGACTCCAGATAGTTCACCACCACGTCCGCGCCCTCCGACGCAAGCCGCAGCGCAATGCTCCGCCCCACCCGCTTCGCCCCGCCAGTAACCAGCGCCACCTGCCCGTCCAACGCCTTCCCCGCCATCGCTTCGCCCCTCCTGCTTATTGCGGCTTGCTGAGTCGATGACACGTTAGCACTTTGTGCTCGGCGACGGAACGACGACAAAGAGAAGTTGAACGCTGATGTGTGGTTGTGGCCCCGGGTAGAAATTTGCCGAGCGTTTGTTTTGAGTGAGTTACGTCGCATTCTACTTATTGAGCAGAACCGGGTAGAAATGCGTTTGCATGTGTCGGGGCACAAAAATATTATTAGGATATTTGGGTGAAGCTTTTTGTAGCACGGTTTTGGAGCGATTTCAAGGAGTCGGAGGCTGTGTGCGCGAATTATTTTTGTGAGGCAATTCCGTTTTGGGAATGCGGAGGACTCGATCGAAACCTTAACCCCTTCTCAGCGTGGTACAAGCGGCACCGACGGAAAATGGTAATATTTGGTTATGGAACAAATACAGGTTTTCAAGGTTCCGGGTTGCGCCGAACACGCAAATAACTTCGTTTGTGAACATGGCTTGCAATTACTAAAGCAGGGGCAAAAGTACGCATACGAAGTAGAAACCCTTGCGGTTCAACTGCCGCCGAATGGGAACGGGTACAGACAAGTCGAGCTGTGTGCTGATTGCCGCAAGAAATATTATGAGGAAGGCGAGTACGAGCTGATAGGCAGGCTTGCCCCCGACCTCTTTGTGCTCCCAACGCTGCCCCTGTAAACGTAACACCGGACTGGCCCGCTTGAGGTAGAATGACGCGCAAGAACGGCAATGAGAAACATGGTCGCCATCGCGCTCGGCCTATTATTCTGCACGACGGCGTTCAGCCAATATTCGGAATCAGATGCAAAGCAGAAAATTGCTGAGGCAACGTCCGTTTACTTCGAAGATGACACCGGTCTGGAAACACCAATATTTAAAAAATCTATAATTGACGCTGCTGAAAAAGACCTCAAAAAATCAAAACGCTTCGTACGCACCACTGATACAAGAGCCGCGTCGCTATTTATCACTTGGGGATTGACTGCAAGTGTAAAGACGATAACCTACCCGAACAGTTATGGCGTCGTTACGACGGAGCAGCTTTACTCTGTTTGTATGTACGCTCTTGATTCAACTGCGGCGGGCGACGTGGGCCAAGCTGATAAACATATTCTCTATCACACTTGCGCGATGCCGAGCGATACACAAGTGGCCATTGGAACTAAATATACTTCATCCGGAATGGCTGATGCGTACCACGATATTGGAACGACAGAATTCAAAACTTTCCTACGGCTGCCATACGTAATGCAGCGACCAGTCCTATCACACTGATGCAACTCTGACCTTGCCTCTTGCCCGCGTCAAAGCTCAAGTGATAGGAATACTCGATGCCAAAACCTAACCTTAAAAGCCCTCAAGAAAAACAACTGGAGTTGTTTTGCGATCATTTTGATGTCAAATGCCGTCCTGAGCTAAATGGATTTAACATCGCTGGTTCCGGTTGCAAGTATTATTACTCCTCGCCACACTCATACAAGAAACCTAACCAACAGATTCGGTGGCAATGGAACGATGTACTCGCCCAAGACCAAGCATCGACTTTCTGCCTATGGGTCCTCTTGCACGGCATGCCCGGCAAGCAAAACGTGTGCGAAGAGAGGTTCTTTCTCATTTCTAAACAGGACCTCATTAAGAATGGTTCTACCTCGCGTATAGGTTTGTCTACATCTGATAACTCGGTTTGGGCAAAACACAAATTCTTATGGAGTAGGATCTACTCGTTTGACGAAGCCGGACTCAAAGCACGCCTGAAAGAACTAGCCCTTGAATACAGCGCCAAGGATCAATAAGTCGCGGCCCTTTTATGGAGGGGCTGAATCCTTACCTTCCAGGACGACCGTTCGGGGCTCTCTGTCTTTGACCTGGCGCCCCCGCGATTAAGCTTTCAGAAGGACGGAGGGGTTCTTTTTTGCGATGGCGAGTAAGCGGAGGGCCGTGCTCTGAGGGCGGCGCACGCCCTGTTCCCAGGCTTGAACGGCTTTGGTACTGACGCAAAGAAAGCTCGCAAACATTGGTTGGCTGGCGTTCAGACTTTCGCGGATATGGCGAATTTCGGCGGGCTTCATGGGCTTGGGCGGCTCTGGAATTTCGGTTACGCGCAGGTCAACGGTTTGCCTGCGTTCGAAGGCGAGCGCATCACGGAGCGATTGGCGCATATCATTATAAATATTCACTTTGGTTTTCTTTGGCATCTTGTCCTTCCTACAATTTTTTAAGTTCCGCAACCATCTGACGAAGAGCTTTTCGCTGCTTTTCGTCCAGGTCTTCCTGCTCGTTCTTATCCAACAGGAACAGAAGATGAATATGATCCCGGCGCGCTAGATACAAATGCATATACCGGTAACCCCCGCGTGTGCCTTTTCCGCGGGCCGGATTCGCTACGCGCGCCTTGCGTATTCCGCCGAGACCTTTAACAACTTCGCCACGCTCGGGGTCTTGGAGTAGATCATTTTGAATTGCCAGCAAAACGTCGCTCGCCGAGTCTCCGGCCAGTTGCTTCAGCCGTCGAGTAAACGATTGAGATTCTATAAATACCACATTGTGGGATATACCACGCTGTAGGATATAAGGCAAGATAATTGTTGGCTCATGAGGACTATAGGGATAGTCCATACCAGGTTTTGCCTCCGTGTCCCTAATCACGAACTTTGAACCAAATGAAATCGCGAACAAATCGGGGCAAAAAAAAAAACAAAAATTCAAACTCGAAAACATTGCGCGGGTGAAGCTGCGCAAAGGGTAGAAATTCAAAGGCGAAAACATCGCGTAGATGATCCCGCCTGCCCGCCGTGTCGGGCGCGAGGGGTAACCTTACCTTTCTTCCGCGAATCCTTCTCTTCGTGGGTCAAATCTCATCCGCTATCAGGTGACATACAGAGAGGGCTTATGCCGACGATTTCGAAAGACAACAAAGTGGCCACGTTGATTAATGTGTTTACGGTGGAACCGGGGAACCAGCAGAAGGTGGTGGATATGTTGGTGGAGACGACCGAGAAGGCCATGAAGCATATTCCCGGGTTTGTTTCGGCCAGCATTCACAAGAGTCTGGATGGAGTGCGCGTCGTGAATTATGGTCTTCTTCCGGCAACTTCGTTGCCTCTTCCCCAGGCTCGACTATTTGATCTCCCGGGCTCGACTCACCGTCGACCCGGGAGCCCTGTTTTGGACCTGGGCGGCCCCCGTTCGCGGAGCAAGGAAGATTTTGAGGCGATGAGGAATAGTCCGGAAGCGCAGAAACATATGAAGCCGTTTTTTGAGATTGCCAAGGTGGATTTTCATTTGTACGAAGTGGCGGACGCGATTGAGGTGCGGGGCGCGTCGGCGTATAGGAGCGACAAAAAGAAGAAGCGCGCCTGCCTAAGCTTTTAAGGGGCGTCTGCAGCGCCCGTTCTAATCACGAGCTTTGAACCAAATGAAATCGCGAACAAATCGGGGCAAAAAAACAAAAATGCAAACTCGAATACATCGCGCAGACGAACCGGCGCAAAAGGAAATCTTATTGAAGCCAGTGAGACGAAACATATTTTCTGAATCCGATATGTGGACGAGGCGTGTGAAAACCCTTCGACAGGTGAGGGAGAATTCGCTATCAATTGCCCCAGGCGGGGTAAGCGGTTAAGGCGTCGACGAAATTGTGGATTACGTCGGTGTGGGCGTCTTCTTGCCAACCGCCTAGCGACGCGCTCTTGAATAGGTCGCGAGGGCGGCCTTGATCGTCGATGGAATATTCGGTGAAGTTCAGAACTTCGCGGGCTTCTTGAGCCAGGGGATCGGAATTGATGGCTTTGGCGTGGAGGGCCAGCACGGCTCCGTAGGTGGAATTGACGCCGTTCCAGGCGTCGTGGTCTTCGTCTTGTTCGTGGCATACGGTGACGCCGAATTCCTGATGCGTGAAATTCCTGCGCACGAAATCGATCAGCGTGGCGGAGTCTTCGCGCCAGCCTGGGTCGAGTGCTTCCCTTCTCTCCAACAAATAACGCGCGAGATTCAGCGGAGCCCAGGCGTTGCGATTGGCGGGATTGTCGTGGTCTTCGAAGAATTGGGCGAAGAGAGCGCCGCCGGTTTTCGCGCTGGGAATTTGGCGGTCTTTGATCCACTGCCAGAGAGCGGCGCGCGGCGCTGCGAATTCGGCGTAACCATGCGCGAGAAGCGCGTCGTAAAGGCGCAGGATGTAGGTCATATTGCTTGAAACAGGGCCGCGAGGTGCTCCGTCGCGATAGTCCACGCGGAAAGGCCAGGGCGAATTATTCGCGTCGCCGGCGCGCTGATTTTTCGCGAGGATGCGCGCGTTATGCAACGCCTGGGTGAGATATTTTTTGTCCTGCGTGGCCTCGTAGAGCAGGAGCAAGGCGTATCCGGCGATGCCGCCTTTGTCCGGCTCGATCTCGTAGGGACGATCGCCTTGCGTGCCGCTGTCGGGCGGTTGCGGGAAGCTGCCACGGCGTCCAGTGGAACGCGTGAATCGCGGATATTTTCCTGCGTCGGGAGTCAGGTCTTCGGTGATGAGGTAATCGCCCATCGCGCGCGCGAGCTGCAAAGTTTTTGGATTACACTTCCCTCTTAGCTCGTAAAACTTCAGATACGAGATGATGCCCATGCCGTTTTGCGTGGCGGGGATGATGTCGTTGCGATCAGGCCAAGGGCGCCAATCACCGTCCAAGAAAGTGGTGGTGACGAAAATCGGATAGCCGTGTTCGGAGGGCGCGCTCTCGTAAAAATGCATTTCGCGGTCGAGCGCGACATTCCAGGGAGTCCACGGGAGCAAGTGGCCCGCGGGGTCAAACTTTGCTTCGTGGCCGGCGATTACTATGGGATTTGCGGATTGTGTGTGAAGAATGCCGACGAACGCAGCGGGGAAAAAGATCAGGAGAAGAATTACGACACGCAGTGAGTTCACGTTCACGCGCGGATTATAGCTTGCATTCCGATTTCACCGCGGCTCACGGGGCCGCGTTAACCATTCGACGGACGACTTTACTCTCGCGCGCGCGATGAGTGACTGAATCGGCGCGCTCGTAGTATCTTTGCACTTCGCACGAGCTTCTGCGCATGCGATAACCATAGAAATACGGAGGCGGCATGCTGACGGCGTTCGGAGATGTTCTCGTAGTTTTGGGATGCATGCTGGCGTCGCTGGTGTTTGTGTGGATACTCAATCGCGTTTGGCCAGCGGAACGGCGGCGCGACCACAACGACATCATTGGTTGGCAAGTGGGCGTGCTGGGCACGACCTACGCGGTGATTCTGGGATTCATGCTGTATGCGGTGTGGACGTCGTTTCAGGACGCGAACATCAACGCGGAGACGGAGGCGAATTGCCTGGTGAGCGTTTACCGGCTGGCGAATGGGCTGCCAGCGGAGCAACGCGATGAAGTTCACAAACTCGCGCGCCAGTACGCCGATATCGTGATTACGCAAGAGTGGCCCACAATGCAGGGCGGCGAATTGGGCTACGCCGGCCACCAAACAATCGAGCAGTTGTGGTCGGCTGTGCTGCAAACCAAGCCGGACTCGTTCGCGCAGCAGACGGCCATGAACCTGGCGCTCACGGAAATCGACAGCATGACGGAACATCGGCGCGTGCGACAATTGCAAAGCCAATCGAAACTGCCGGCGATATTGTGGATTGTGTTGATCGTGGGCGGAATCATTACGATGCTCTCTTCCTGCATGTTCGGCATCGATAATTTTATTTTGCATGCCTTGCAGGTGGTTTCGCTGACGCTGCTGCTGGCGCTGATTCTCGTCGCAATCGCTGACATCGACCGGCCCTTTCAAGGTGTGGTCCACGTGAACCCGAGTGGTTTTGAACGGGCGCGCCAGACGTTTGCGCAGCTTCCTTAATCCTCAAGCAAATCTGTCTGAATCCTCGAGCCGCGCTACATGAATGGAATGTTACAGGGCAGACCTACAACTTGACATTTTTCATTCGCAAAGATATACGAGCGCACAGCGTGCCGGGAGTGGAAGCAGCGGTGCCTGAAGGAGCGCGCGATGAATTGGACTCAGGTATACGACCCGCTGGGCCACTGGTGGCTCTCTACGCTGGTTGCGGCGCTGCCGATCATCGTGCTGTTCTCGCTGCTGGCGGGATTGCACGTGAAGCCGCACTGGTGCGCGATCGCGGGCGCGTGCACTGCGATGCTGGTTGGAATATTGATATTCCACATGCCGCTGATTTTTGCCGCGTCGGCGTTTGCCTACGGCGTGGCGTATGGCGTGTTGAAAATCGCGTGGATTGTTTTCGCCGCGGTATATCTGTACGACATTTCGGTGGAAACCGGCCAATTTGAAATCATGAAGGAATCGATTGCCGGGATTACACCCGACCGGCGTCTGCAGGTGCTGCTGGTGGCGTTTTGTTTTGGGGCGTTCATCGAAGGCGCCGCCGGATTTGGCGCGCCGGTGGCGATTGCGGGCGCGTTCATGATCGGTCTGGGATTTCGGCCGTTTCACGCTGCGGCCCTGAATCTGATTGCGAATACCGCGCCGGTTGCCTGGGGCGCGATTGGGACCCCGGTGCACGCACTTGCTGCGGTTTCGGGGCTGCCTGAATCGGACTTGAGCGCGATGATCGGACGCATTCTGCCGTTCGCGGCTGTGATCGTTCCGCTGTGGCTGGTGCGCACGATGGTGAATTGGCAGGAGACGTTTGAAGTGTTGCCGGCGATTATCGTGGTGGGCGTTTCGTTCGCGGTGACGCAATTCATTTGGGCCAACCATGTGGATAGCAATTTGGTGGATATCGCGGCGGCGGTGGTGTCCATCATTGTGACGATTATTTTTCTGCGGTTCTGGAAGCCGAAGAGAATATGGCGTTTTGATTACGACAAGGCAGAAGCGGCTCCTGCTGGTGCAATTCCTTCCGGCGAACTTGCCGATGATATGGGCGGAAAATGGCCTGCCAAGGACTATGACGACTACGTCGCACCGAAAAAATATCCTGCTGCGGTGGTGCTGAAGGCGTGGATGCCGTTTGCAATTTTGTCGCTGTTCGTTCTGCTATGGGGACTGCCGACGGTAAAACTCGCAATCAATCAGGCGACCACGCCGGCGTTCCATGTGGTGCAGGCTGATGGAAAAGTCCGTCCCGGGGCGCCGGGATGGAACTGGCCGTATTTGCACAATGCGATTTCGCGTTCCACTCCGGTGGTGGCAAAGCCAACTCCGGAAGGCGCGCGTTACGATTTTAACTGGCTTTCGGCCACGGGCAGCGGCTGTTTTCTCGCGGCGATTTTTTCGGGACTGCTGCTTGGTATGAGCCCCGTAGCGCTGATGAAAACATTTTGGCGTACGCTAGTGCGCATGCGCCTGGCGATGATTGCAATCTCGTTCATGCTGGGCCTGGGATTCGTGACGCGCTATTCAGGGCTCGACGCGGTGCTGGGCTTGGCGTTCACGCGCACGGGCTGGCTGTATCCGTTCTTCGGTACGTTTTTGGGCTGGCTCGGAGTTGCGCTCACGGGCAGCGACACGTCGTCGAATGCGCTTTTCGGCAGCTTGCAGCGAATCACTTCGCAGCAACTTGGGATCGATCCAGTGCTAATGTGCGCGGCGAATAGCGCGGGCGGCGTGATGGGCAAGATGGTGGATGCGCAGTCGATCACCATCGCGACTTCGGCAACCGAGCAAGTTGGCAACGAAGGCATGATTTTCCGTTTTGTTTTCTGGCACTCGATTGGCCTGGGCGCCATCGTCGGCGTGATCGTGATGCTTTACGCGTACGTCTTCCCGCATTTTGTTCCGCACGGCTTGACCTTCGTGAAGTAACTGCAGATTTGAGTTATCGCTCGTCTAAGACGAAAGCAGGTCCCTCAGGGCCATCCGCAAACCTCGCGGATTTCGGGATGACAATGTTAAGACAGGATCGAATCAAAGAGGGCAGCGACTCTCTTCAAAAGCTCCACCACCCGAGAGTTGATGTGCAGAAATACTGTTAGAATCGGGGCGCGGATGGAGGGGGCATGAAGATAGATTTGCTGGCGATTGCGGCGCATCCGGATGACGTGGAGTTGACCTGTGGCGGAACGGTGTTGAAGATGGCGCAAGCTGGTTACCGCACGGGCATTCTGGATTTAACCAAGGGGGAAACGGGAACGCGCGGGACGCCGGAGATTCGTCTGCGCGAAGCTGCGCGGGCTGCAAAAATTTTGAAAGCAAGCGTGCGCCGGAATCTGGGGCTGCCGGACGCGCGGCTGGAAATGCGCGAAGAATACAAAATGGCGATCGCGGAAGTGATTCGCGAGCTGCAACCGAAGACGGTGATACTTCCCTATTGGGAAGGGCGTCATCCGGACCATTACAATGCGGCGAAACTGGGGTATGAGGCTTGCTTTGTGGCAGGGCTGAAAAATTATCCGCTGAGCGGGCGCGCGTTTCGTCCCTTCAAGATTCTGTACGCGGCAGCGGATGCAAATGCGCGGCCTGCGTTTTGCGTGGATATTTCAAAGCAATTCGAAAGGCGGCGGCGAGCGATTTTGGCCTACAAATCGCAGTTCGAACCGCGAGAGAAAGAGCGCAAGTCGAAAGTGTATTTGCCACTCGATGAGCTTGAGGCGCGAATGAATCTGATGGCTGCGAGTTTTGGGCGCATGATTGACGTGAAGTACGCAGAGGGCTTCGTCGTGAAGGAAGTGATGCGCGTGGAGGATGTGGTGCAGATGCACGTGCGGTCGGTTTGACTGAATCGCCCGGGCGCGAAACGGCTCGCGCAGATTCTTCGCTTCGCTCAGAATGACAGGCGTTTAACCGTGTAGCAGTTGCCTTCAGACGGGCCTCTTGCGCTTTCTCGTGGTATTTGCCCGAGAGGGGGGCTAGAACTGGTCGGATTCCTGGGTGTAGGTGAAACCGGGGAGAGCTTGCGCCGTGCCGCGATGGTCCACTTTGACCTTTACGGTGCCTTCGGCCTCGGCGCCGGTCTTGCGCAGCAAGGCGTAGGTCGCTATGGCTTCGTTGTAAACCTTAGTAATCAAATAAGATTCGCCGGAATCGTCTTTCTTCCAGACTTGGCCAACTTGGATTTTGCCGACAGGCATAGTACGAATGTAGACAGATTCGAGTTGGGCGTCAATAACAGTGCGAGAGGAAGATTCGCAGGGGAAACCTTTGGCGTGGGCCATGAGCGATTCTCGCGGTGACTTTGTACTCGGGAGGGTTGCGGCAGCGGGCGCAGCATGCTGCGCCCCTACAGAGCATGAAA